>Ga0272441_10000420_pt1 | contig 97962 bp, 83 predicted proteins | sample SSMProp6N_FD_193582 | JGI IMG/M metagenome (GOLD analysis project Ga0272441, IMG submission 193582) | Marine sediment archaeal communities from Little Sippewissett salt marsh, Falmouth, MA, United States - SSM-Prop-6N | ecosystem: Environmental > Aquatic > Marine > Wetlands > Sediment ... | reverse complement strand
GGCATTCGGCGTTGGGGTACCAATCGCCGATCGACTACATCATCCAGGAGGAAATCCTGCCACAGCCAGTGGTCGACTTAGCACTTCAACGCACCTAAACTGGTACAGGATTCCAACCGCATATCCAGGGATCAACCATCAAGAGAGTGAGTTGCACAAGAGCGGGCTAAGCGCGAATGAGCCCGTCATTGACGGAATCAGTGAGCGAGACCCTCTATGAGGATTCCTCCGGGCGGCGGGTTCAGATGCTGGATTGAATAGCAAGCCCTCCGGCTACTCAAACGAATCTGAGTTGCTTGAGAGTTGCATCGCAACTCCTTGACCGCCGCAACGCTCACCTCAGGAGTCTGTCACCGTTCCTCAGGACGTCTGGGCGACCGGATATCCTGCTGAGCCCTGCTCAGCCAGACTCTTTTGCTGCGCATCCGCGATCGTTCACGAGTTCGCGTCGATGTTCCCCGAAGGGAGACCTTCAACGTATTGACACGAGCGCGAACTCGCAAGCTGCTCGGCGATCATGCAGCACTCGCCGGGCAGCCGCCATCCCCCGACAGTTCCAAATTCGTCCACGGAGGGGTACCAGTTTGCAGAAGAGGCCCCTTTGGCGATTATGTCAAACGGTTTTCTGTAGACGGGATCGACACTTTCGGCTGTGATGGTGAGGTTCCAAACCAACGCATGCAGGAGACGGGCCCTCTCAGCGTCTGATCGGCTACGATATAGATCCGGTGCGAGGTTCAGGAGTTCCAAAGTTGCTCTAACGTCGTCTACTCGGGGGTCTCGCTGAGTCTCCAGCTGTTCGATCTCGCTGCGGAGCACCATGTCCTCAGCAACCCACTTCTTGTCCAGCTTCATCCATCGGTCGTGACTCAGGACCCCGTCAGCTTTATCGGAGTAGCTCTGATCCCGGCGTAGCTCAATCTTCTCTCTGCGTGTGTGAAGTTCGGCCAATCGGTCTCTCCGATATGTCGACCGCTCATCCTGCCTCTCCTGCAGAAGGTGCATGAGCTCCGAGACCTGGGCAGAGGTGAGGTGAATGGCCTCCACGACGCTGGCAAGCCTCTCGCCAAGTCGATCCTCGCGAGTGTATCCCTGCTCGCACTTGCCTCTTGCCCCGGTGCACCGATAGTAGATCCAGCGGCGTTTTGCGTATGCTGCGGTCAGTTGGCAGCCGCAGTATCCACAGAAGACAAGTCCTCGGTAAGGGAAGCTCCGCTTGGTCATGATGTGGCTCTTCTCGGCGAGTCGCTGTTGGCAACGTTCAAAGACCGTCTTGCTGATCAGAGGCTCGTATTTGCCCTCGAATGACTGGCCGTTCCAGTTGAAAGTGCCCGTATAGACGGGGTTCTGCAGCATCTTGTGGAGTGCGGCCTTACGCAAATCTCCACCCTTCCTCGTAGTGAGCCCCCTTTCCTTTGCCCACTCGACAAGCGCTGCCAGCGATTCCCCAGTGCGTGCATGGTGCTCGAACAGCTCGCGCACAAGCTTGGCTCTTGCTGGATCAGGGACGATGCACGGAGGCTCCTTGACGTTGACGTATCCCAACGGCGCAAGGGAGGGATACAGGCCCTTACGACACTTGGTCAACATGCCAAGCGATGTCCGTTCGGCCAGTTGAGCCGAGTAGAAGCGCGCCACGGCTGCCGACATGTTGAAGAGGAACTCCCCCGTTGCCCCCTCCGGTAAGGCCTCAGTGGCGCTGATGATTTGAATCTGGGAGAGCCCACTTAAGACTGCATGGTCTGACATATTCCTAGTCAACCGATCGAACTTGTATGCCAGAATGGCTCTGACATCTGGGTGTTCTCCCAGGAAGCGGAGCATTCTCTCAAACTCAGGGCGACCCGGCGTATACGCGGAGTGGGATTCGGAGAACAGCTTAACGATCTTGAGGTTGTTGCCGGCGGCGTAGTCTCGTAAGTATCTCTCCTGGGCCTCCAGGGAGTGTCCCTTCGTCTGCTCCTGGCTCGAAACCCTAATGTAGCCTACAACTTTCCTCGTGTCGCTCATGATTCTTCAAGCGAAACACAGCCGGTCTGATGCGGGCAATCCCGACTGATATCTTGCTCTGATTCCCCTTTGTCCTATCTCCAGACAATGGAGGTGCTCCTCCGAATCGCAAGAAGCCTTGCTTTTTAGCCTCCGAGCTTCACTGACGTGATCTCAGATGAAGCGGAGGGCCCATCGACTGCCACGAGACACGGAAGACGTCCGCTGGGATGCTTAGAAGGAGCGGAAGGCGTCCGCTACATCTCTAGCTGCGACAGAGAAGATTGAGGTGCCGCTGCGTGTGACTATCAGAGGCGGAGTTGCAGGCGTCAGACTGCAGGAGAAGAGGAATTGGCGATCAAGTCAAACGGCGATCGATAAGTGGGATCAGCGCTCTCGTTGCTCAGTCGGCAGTTCCAGATCAATGCATCCAGCAGGCGGGCCCGTTCTTCATGCGATTGAAGAAGGTAGAGCTCGGGAGCGCGGTTGAGAAGGCGCAGGGTCTCCCGTGGGTCATCCATTCGCGACATCTCATCCGAAAGGAGCTTGTCGATCTCCTCCTCAGCGGCAAGAGCCTCAGCGGACCACCGCTGATCAAGCTCCCGCCATCGGTCCTCGGTGACATGCCCATCTAGCTTGTCCCTATAGGCTGCGTCGCATCGCTCCTCAAGTTTCTGCCTGCGAACGTTCAGCGCAGCGATTCGCTGGTCACGAATGCGCTTGCTTTCCCCTTCGCTATCTTGGATGAGGGGAATGAGATCAGGCAGTTGGTCTTCGGAGAGATGAACGCCTTCCACAACGGACAGGAGCTGTTCCGAAAGCCGGTCTTGCCTGATGTAATTCTGGTCGCAAGATCCGCGCCCGTGGGTGCAGCGATAGTAGATGTAGCGGGCCTTCTTGGCATAGGCCGCTGTGACCTTGCAGCCACAGTAGGCGCAGGTAAGGAGGCCTCGGTACGGGAACGATCGCTTTGTGAAGGAGTGGGAGCGTTCTGCGAGGCGCTCCTGCACGCGGTCGAAGAGTGCCTTGGTGATCAGTGGCTCATGCGTACCCTCGTATAGCTTACCTCCGTACGAGAAGGGCCCCCAGTAGACGGAGTTATGCAAGAGCTTGTGAATGCCGGACTTCCGGAATGCTCCTCCCCTTCGCGTTCTCAGTCCCTGCCCCTCAGCCCACTCCGTCAAGGCCTGGAGCGACATGTGTGTCTCAGCGCAGCGTTCAAAGAGCGCGACTACTAGGGGTGCCCTGATGGGGTCTGGCACGATGGTCTTGGTGTTTGCATCGTTCAGATATCCAGTAGGTGCACTGGATGGCCACATGCCGTTTGACGCCTTGGTCTTCATCCCAAGAGAGGCTCTCTCTGAAAGCTGATCCGAGAAGAATTCCGCGAAGGCCCCCATCATAACGCTCAGCAGCCTTCCGGGCGCGTCGTCACCGAGTTGCTCGGTTGCGGAGATGATGCGGACCGACTTCAGCGCCTTCATGCGCGCGAAGTCTTGTATGTTACGGGCCAATCGGTCGAGTTTGTAGACCACGACTGCACCTATATCTTGTCTCTCCTCAAGGAAGCCCACCATCTCCTCGAAGACGGGCCGGCCCGGGCGATAGGCGCTGTGAGTCTCGCGGAAGTACTTCACGATCTTGATGTCGTGGCACTTCGCGTAGTCGCGCAGGCACATCTTCTGTGCCTCGGGCGAGAATCCATCCTCTTGCCCGGCGGTCGAGACTCGAACGTAGCCCACAGCCTTGGTTGTCATGTCAGTCCTTCACTGCTCTCCATCTACTGCATCTGCCCCAGTGCCGCCAGACGTCCCCTCGGAAGCCTCACGATCCCATTCCTTCAAGATATTCAGGACCCGTTTCAAGTTGGCCGATGCTTCAACTCGCACCTGCTCTCCCAGGCCTGAGAGGAAGCCCTGAGTCTTGGTGCTTCCTTCGGCGAATTGCTTGTTTGGCGTCTCCCGTGACACAACGACCACCTAGAACGGGACTTCCGTTTGCTCGTCATCGGGGGAGGGGGGATCCTCAGGTGGTTGCTGGCAGCTCGAACACCCGAACACCTCACTGTGGTTACCATCCTGCGATACCGGCCACTCTTGTTCCAGCAGGTCGCGCACTTGCTCTACGGAAGGGAGTCCGACAGGGTTATCTGGAACGTCGCCAATCCTAACTAGCCTGTAGGCGTGACCCTTTCGGGGCTCCTTATTGGCTATCCAGCCACCAACGAGCAGCCGTCGGATACGGCCGCTGGCTGTGGACTTCGAGATGTGGCACTTCTTCGCTATCTCCGTGACTGTGGATTCGCTCTCATCATCGATCATTGCAAGTGTGTCTCTGAGGGCGTCTGAAAGACCTTCTGATTCGATGGCACGAAACACATCCTGTAGTAGATCTCGCGCTACGGCATAGTCATCCAGGGATGCGATGATTGCGCCGCCGGAATCACGCTCTCTCTGGCACTGATGGAGCAGAGCGATTGCCTGTATGCACGAAAGCAGTTGACGGAAGTCTCGCCTAACTCTCACGGAATTCGCGTTCACGATCTCAGCAAGCACGTGAGCAAACGTAACGATGACCTCTCGACCTCCGGCTATCTGCAACCATGATTGAAGTGCGATGAGATCCTGGAGGTCCGGCTCGCTCTGGGTCCCTCTTGCTACACCCTTCGCGAGTGCTCTGAGGACACGCCGGCTTTGCTCTACATCATCGGCGATAGGGACTTCGAGAAGCCTTGTCCCCAACTGGTGTGCTACGCTCCGCGTTGAAGTCGTGATGAGGACAGTCGGACCCTCTTTCTCGATTTCGTGAGTCTGAGGTACGTTGGATTTCGGGTCAGTGACAACTGTCGAGTAGAGCAGTCTGCCCGATGAGACGATCGAACGGATAGCTGACGCAGCTGTCCCGTGGTCGGGAATGCTGTCAGCCTCGGAGAAGATCACGGCGATGTTCCGAAAATCTCGCTGTGAGTAGATGAGGGCGCGTTCGCTACTTGCATCTAGTACCAGCAGCTGATCGTTCGGGAACATGGGAGTGACCGAGTCAATTGCCTTGTTCTTCCCTGAAGCCGAGGGGCCAATCAGTGCAAGGTGCATCGGTTTTTCCAGGAGCCTGGAAGTGATCGCAACGTAGACAAGAAGAGGAGGGCACGGGTCCCCAGCATAGTCCTGTTGTCGAACTGCCTCACGGATGTAGTCAAGAAGTCGGGGACTGCTGAGTAGATGGCTCGCAAGAACGTACGCAGAGTCAGCAGCCTTGGCCCTCTCTGCTTGGATCTCACGCTCAAGTGATGTGGCTTGTGAGCACGCGCGTTCCCAAGACACCTGGAAACCCTCAGGATTGGCAATGTGCAACTCTGAGGGGTCCTTGAACCCTTCAAGCCGAATCACCCAAAGGCGTGAGGCTAGTGGAGATGAGCGTAGTGCCTCAAGCAGGCGAGTTCCCCCCTCATCTGGCTCGATCACAACGTAGATCCTCTCTATCCCCTCGAAATGGCCACTCCACTCGTTCTTCCAGGTGCTGCAGCCAGGGACTCCGATTGCGCCAACTCCGTGGTACCAGAGTGTGTGACAATCGCTCTCCCCTTCGACCAAGATCACCTGTTTGTTGCTCCGGGCCTCGGGAAGCCGCCAAAGACCATAGAGAAGTGGCTTGTTTCCCTTTCTCCATCGGTACTGCCTTCCTCCCTCAAGAGACAGTCGGATGCGGATTGAGCATTCCTCGTTGTCCACATCGAAATACGGAACTCGTACGGCTGGCTTCCCCATGTAGGTGATCTGTGTCACACGGTGCTCCCCGAGAAAGTCAATGGGAAGCCCTTTGGCGGATGCGTAATCCTCCAGAGTGAGACCGCGTGAATCCGCTGTTTGAGTGTTCGGCTGTTTCGTAGAGCCCCCCCTCCCGCCCCCCCCGCCTGTCATCTCCTCGACCAACTGGACCGCGTGCCCGAATTGCACGTGTTTGATGAGCCTCACGAAGTGATAGGCATTGCCAGACTTACCGCAGCCGAAGCAGTGCCACAGTCCCTTCTGAGGATTGGCGAAGAACGATGGGTTCTTGTCGTCGTGAAACGGGCAGTGCCCGATATACTCCTCGCCTTTCGGCTGGAGTTGCATGAATCGACCCAGTATCTCGATGAATTGCCGTCCTGTGATCTCTCTGAGTTCCTCGATAGCCATACCTGCCCTCCTTGACGAGAAGCCTAGGGTCAAGCAGAAGCAACTCCTCATGTTTGTTAGGACTCCGAGGAAATCGTTTGATAGAGAGGCTTTCAGCGTGTAGGCACCAGCAAACGGACATCCATCCCCTGACGCTGCGTGATCAATGGAAATTGGATTTCCAGGCCTTCCTGTAGCCGCAGTACGGAAGTGTCATCTAGCCTTGAGTCATCGACAACGAGGGGGTGATCTCGATGATCGAGATCAACAAGACAGAGGACGGGCAGCGTGGAATGATGGCGAGTGCGAGGATTGAATTGACAAAAGAAGGAGGCAGCGATGATCGAACTGCGAAGTAGACAGCGGATCTCCCTGCAACGCATCTGCCAGGAAGGATTGGATCGAGAGGCAGTTGAGGATCTGGTCATTCGAGGCGAGATTGAGATCGCGTGCCAGGTATGCGACGTGCTGTTTGCGCTGAAACACGATGGGGTGAATTGGGAAGCGGATGAGGAAGAGCGGCACGGGGCAACGGAGCTAATCGCCCGACCCTCGTTGCTCTTCATCGCGGCCGATTTGCCATCCCTGGCCGACGAGATGAAGAAGTCGCGTGCTGATCTCGAAGGAGCAGTGAATGTGGATGCAGGACTGAGAGTTCGGTTCGCGCTCGATCTGGATGCTGCAACTCAGCCAAGCCGGATGCGCGAGATGCTAGGCCACATCTGGGAATTCTCGGGGAGCGATCTCTTCCTACTCATGGCAGAGGAGGCGATCTGCGATCTCGAAACAAAGGTGAGAGGGAAACCAAGAGAACGACAGGCTCTTAGCACGAAGAAGGCACGCAGGTATTTTCGCGAGAATCACGATAGGGAGATCGCAACAGATGAAGCTCTGTATCAGGCAGTCCGCAGAAGAAGGCTGGTTGCCTACGTAGGCAAATACCGGAATGGCGGCATGCGCCCCATCCTCGCCGAAGTGCATGGAACATCACGCTACAGGCTGGTCAATGGAAAAAGGCTCAACGGGGAGTGGGTTTTCATGAAGAAAGACCTGGACGAGTACGCATCCCGGAGGGGCTTGCCCGAGAAGAACCTTGAGGCACTGATTGCTCACGTGGAGAGCAATAGGGACGAGAGCCTGCGTATCAGAGGTCCGTATGGCGATGCTCTGCATTGGCTCAGTAGTTCAACTTCTGACTAGCCTGATGAGTTCCCCCTCTCGCGCACGCGCATGCACGCTGGGGTTCGTCGACTCCGCGAACTCCGTGCTGACCGCCAGCTATTGGTATTGGCGACGAGAATTAAGATTGGTGCTTTCATGCTCTGCGCAGTTTCGCGCTGCAACGGGAGATCTCACGAGTTGTCTTGCGTGGCATGATACGTGCCGAAGGCGCATTCCCAACCCAGAGGCGATTCGAGATGCCCTCCGCTTTTATGGAACTGGTTAGCTGCTCGGACAGATCAGCTTTCTGGAGCAGTGTCTAACCCCGTGCGGGCCCTTGGTTGACATACACCCGTGTATGTGGTATAGTACACGTATACATAGAGGAGGTTGTAGCATGAACATCACGCTCTACGTGTCTGACGAACTCGGGAAGCGAATCGAGGAACACAAGGACCAGCTGAAGCTCTCGAATCTGTTCCAGGAAGCTGTGGAAGATGAACTTGAGCGACTTCGGGCGTCAAGCAGCACCGGGCTGGAACGGCTGCGCGAGTCGAAACTGGAGTCGGATAAACGCTGGAAGGCCCTGGGAGAACGAGATGGAATGGCATGGGCAATGGACGATGGCGACTACGATGATGTGGCGCACGTTATTCAGCTCGATGAGTACTACAACGAGAAGCCCGTCAATTTCGACATCGATGATGTCATCGCTCGTCTCTGCGAACTAACGGGAGATAGCCCTGATCAACTCGTGAGTGACGGCGACGATGAGATCCCAAACCAGGAAGCGTACCTGACAGGCTTCATTGCTGGCGCAGCCAGAGTCGGTAGACGTCTTCTGTGACAGACCCAGTCTGGCCTGCCTACACGGTGAGGACTACCCGTGCGTTTGCGTGGTGTCAAGCATTGGCGCTCGTTTAGAGCCTCGGCGCCGCAGGCGGCCCGATGCAACGGAGAGTATCACGAGTTGTCTTGCGGGGCATAGCGCGTGCGGAGGCGCATCCCCCAAGCAGAAGCGATCCGAGACGCCTCCCGCTTGAAGGACGAACCGGTTTCCCTCCCTGGTTGGCTATCCGTCTATAGGGAGTTGCAGTTGCGTCGTCTCCTCTTGCGGTTGTAGCTCCGGAAGCTCGTAGTTAACGATCAGCAACTCGTTCGAGTCCCGGGAAGCGGAATCTAGATTGATCTCGCGGCGACTGGCGATCGTTACTTGCCTATATTCGCCGTACAACTCCCGGATGAACGGCGTGTTGCTGTTGCTTTGAGCCCAGCGTGCTCCTTGAGCGCTGAGACGGTCGCACATCTGGCGTAAGCGCTCATGATCTGGCTCCTTGAACTTCTCGGGCGTGTACCGATTGAAGTCTGAATAGCCACCCAGCTTATGGTACGGGGGATCTAGGTAGATGAAGTCGCCTGGCCGCACGTCTTGGAGGACCTCTTCGTAGTCACAATCTCGAAGCTCTACGGCCCTTAGCGCATCAGAGGCCGCCTGCAGATTCGCAGGATCGTAGTAGCGGCGATTGTAGTCTCCGTACGGAACGTTGAACTGACCTTTCTTGTTGACTCTGAATAGCCCTCGGAAGCAGGTCTTGTTGAGGTAGATTAGGTGGGCAGCTCTCTCCCACAGATCCATCGAGGAAATCGGCATTGCCCGATACACTAGGTAGGCCTCGCGAGAGTTCTCCATGCTGTCAAGCAAGGCTGCTACGCGCTGCCAATCATCCCGGATAGCCCTGTAGGTGTCGATCAGCCAGGCGTTCGAATCACTGAGGAATGCTCTCTGCGGTTGCAGAGTGAAGAAGACGCTGCCTCCGCCTAGGAAAGGCTCGAAGTAGCGTGCAATATCATCTGGGAAGTGGACTATCAATCGGGACGCAAGCGATTGCTTGCCTCCGGCCCACTTGACGAACGGCTTGGCCAAGGTCCCCCTCCAGATGCTACTTATAGGCTGTGGACTTACAAGTAGCATCTTACTAGATTGTGTCCATGGCTGACAAGTTGCCGGACTGCATCGCATTTGGAAAAGCAGTTCGCAGGTTGCGAGCCGCTCAAGGTTTCTCACAAGAGGCGTTTGCAAACAAAGCAGGCCTGCACAGAACGTACATGGGAGGGCTTGAACGCGGTGAGCGCAACCCAACTCTCATCACGATCTGCAGGATTGCTCGAGAACTAGGCATGAGTCTGGCGGAGCTCTTCCAGGAGGTCCATGAAGACGCCTAGTAGACATACCATATACATCGGCAGCAACTCGATGCTGTCTGAGATTGATGACGAGTCTGTGCATCTCACGGTCACGAGCCCACCCTATGTGGTCACGCGTTTCGAGAAGGGGCAGGAGTTTGACTACTTAGGGTTCCTGAGGCACTTCTCCCGTGTAGCTCGCGAACTGTACAGAGTTACTGCGACTGGATGCAATTTCGCGCTGAATGTAGCTGACGTTGTCACGAAATACCGATACGGAGAGAAGCAGGGGCTTCACAGGATCCCCTTGGGATCTGATCTCCTGCGCATTTGCCATCGCGCCGGGTTTCGCTTGCTCGAGAGGTTCATCTGGGACAAGGGCTACACACGCAACTTCGGAGGGCCGTTGCTTGGCAGCTATCCGTACCCACCCACATTCTTCAACAACAACTACTTCGAGTACATCTACGTGCTGCGAAAGCCGGGTAGACGTATTGGCGTGCGGCAAAGCAATCGCGAGGAGAGCAGGCTGACTCTTGACGAATGGCGGAAGTGGACGCAGCAGTGGTGGAGAATCGAGAGTATCACAGAGCGCGTTCCGTACCACCCTTCAGTGTTCCCAGTAGAGATTCCATATCGGCTGATTCGAATGTACTCATACGCCGGCGATACCGTTCTCGACCCCTACATGGGGACAGGGTCCACCATGATTGCAGCACACAATGCAGGGCGGAGGAGCGTGGGGTTTGAGATCGATGCCGCGTGTGAGGATTGGGTAGTGAGAAGGCTGAGCGAGGAATCTGTTTGGCTAACGCCTGACAGGGCGGAATACCGCATTGAGAGGATAGGAGAGCCTTTTGCAGAAGTTGCCTGAATACACCAATTTGGGTTGGCAGCACCCGATGTGGGAGCTACTGCGCATCTATCGCTCCATGGGTGGAGCGCTGCGTCAACGTGACGCTTGGCTTGATGCCCTCCTCAAGGATCATGCCTGTACCTTCCCAGGCGATGAAGCTCCTCCTGTCTCCGTAGAGAAGGGCACGGCGGATTCTCTTGGCGACTACATTGACGCCAGCGAGAAACAGTTTGGGGAGTGCTTCTCGCGGCTGAGGCGAGAAGATGAAGCCACGGCCTATTGCAGGCAACTCGGCGTGGAACTCACAAGAACGCGCACGAAGAGCAAGGATCACCACCAGTCCCCAAAGGCGCTCGTGGGATCTGTCACGTTCACGGCCGCGGAGTTGTGTCAGGCTCACGGCGTAGGTATCGATCCGAATCCTCAGAATCGGTGCGTGTGGACAGATAGCGGGAGACTGCACGTGTCGGCTCGCCGTCTGGATGGAGCAATCCCGAGTCTCGTCAATCCCACCATGGTTTGGGAGATCAAGGAGTACTGGGGTGGAACAGGTGGCGGAAGCAAGATGAGCGATGCAGTTTATGAATGCCAACTGGTCGGAAGAGAGATTCGAGAGTTCGAGGATTCCGGACATACATCAGTGGTACATGTTGTCTTCATTGACGGAGAGATCCAATGGAGTACGAGGAAATCGGACTTCGCCCGCTTCATCGATCTCGCAAACCAGGGACTGATTGACAACCTAGTAATCGGACGTGAGGTGGAAGCGGACTGGTCTCTGATCCTCGAAGCGCATCTTCAAAGCAGAAGCTCCGGCGTGCTTGACTAGGCTGACTCCAATGGGAGCCCCGCATTCGCAGTTTGGGGATGAGCTACTCGCGGAAGATGGTGTCCCACAGATCCACCGCAAGAACCTCTCCATCTACAGTGCAGATGCTCAGTTCTACGATGAAGATGTCACTCTCGTCTGTGACTAGCGCCCATCCGTAGGCGTTGCCGCTTCGGCCGGTACGGGGCTGCTTCCACAGGTCGTACCAGTAGACAAGCTGGGATTGCCCGTAGTCTAGGTACGCTGGTCGAAGACCAGGCATGACCGACGTCTTGTCCACTCCCCGGGATTCTGAGTGTCCCTCCCACGCAATGCCCTCAGGGAGATGAAGTTCAGCGGAAGCTCGGAAGGCAAGGCCAACAGGGCTTTCCGCTGTCTGCTTGGCGCAACTTGAGGATAGGAATGCCAATAGAAGAAGAGTGGCAACGGCGATATGGCGTCTAGATGGTGAGTTATTCATGCATACCCCCTTATATATGTGAGTATATCACACGGAATATCGGTAGAAGAAGTGTGCTGCCTAGTCGGCCGACCGGCTCTGCAGAGATTGGCTATCCGCCGTTTCTCATGTAAGCTCACACAAGAGGGGAGTGATAACGGTGTCTGAACGGCCATTGAATAAGCTCTCGATCTACATCCCAGAGAGAAAACTGGCCAAGAAGCCAGTCGAGAGGCTCATAGAGCTAGGAAAGAAGCGTGATCGGTCAGTCAACTACCTGGTTGTCGAGGCGATTCTGGCCTTCCTCGAGAAGGAGGAAGTTTGACCGTGGCGGGTTCCTGTATCGATTCCTCATCGAGGATGGCCACAGCAAGGCAGATATTGACGACGTCAGCAAGACGACGGGCACCCTCTTCACGAGATCGGTGCGAAGAGGATAGGAGACACTACTAGCATGCTTCTTCTCGGCCGCCAGCTGCAGATCCCGCAAGAGATCCTTGACGCGCAACGAAACGGACGACTTGTCATCTTCGCAGGAGCGGGGGTATCGAAGGAGGAGCCTTCCGCTCTGCCCCTATTCAACGGTCTTGTGAAGGAGATCGCAAATCGCGACCTGACCCCAGCGGAGAAGGAACGCCCCGACCAGACTCTCGGTGCGCTTGTGGATGCTGGAGTTGATGTGCACAAGGCCGCAGTGCGTATCCTGGGACGCGCTACGTCTCGGCCGGCATCCGGACATCGAGATCTGATTGGCGTCTTCCCAAACCCTCACGATCTGAGGATTGTAACCACCAACCTTGATCGTCACTTCACAACAGCTGCTCGCGAGGTAGACCAACTTAGCGATCTTGAGATCTACTACGCTCCCGCGCTGCCGCCCGGCAATGACTTCGGAGGCCTTGTCTATCTGCATGGCTCGATTGACAACCCCTATAAGAGGATGGTTCTTACTGACAGGGACTTTGGCTCAGCCTACTTGACAGACGCATATGCAGCGAGGTTTCTGGAGCGGATGTTCGCGGAGTACACAGTGCTCTTCGTTGGCTACAGCCACAGAGACTTCATGATGGAGTTCCTCGCGCGAGGCCTCAGCCGTCATCAGAAGCGCTTCGCCTTGGCCTGCGACGATAGCCCTGATGCCGAGTCTTTCTGGCGCAGGCTCGGGATCAACCCCATCTACTACAACAAGCAGCATGGACCCAAGTCACACGATGAACTGTGGACGGGACTTGCTCGATGGGCAAGGTACTCGCAGGCTCCAACCTCGGAAGTCGAGCAGCGAATTCGCGAAATCACCGCCACACGTCCTGAGTTTGTGAGTCCGACTGACACGTCTTACCTTGAGTGGCAGCTCAGGAGCGTCCTTGGTGCGAGGTTCTTCAAGCGGCATGCAGCGGGTCCTGGTTGGCTTGTGTGGCTTGAGAGACAGCCTGAGTTCCAGATGCTATTTGACTCCGGCGAGGGCGCTGGACGGATTGGATGGATGCTCGCCGAATGGTTTTGCGAATGCTTTGTGATTGGAGATGCGGGGGCGCTCGGATTGGCAGCGGTCGAGCGGCACAAGCCGCATCTTCATCAAGCACTCTGGCACCGGATTGCACGAACGTTGGCCTTTGCTCAAGACCGAGCCCCACTGCAGCTCTTCGGCAAATGGATTGGCGTGCTTCTCTCCTCCTGGCTCCCGTCGTATGATTGTGATTCATTGGGATACCTTCTCTCCAGACTCAAGCTACCTGAGGAGACGAATCTTATGCTGCTGCTCTTCAACTTCCTCTCCGAACCGCGGGTGAGAGTCGAGAGGGGGTTTGGAGCTGAATCAGGCAAGACAGCGGAAGAAATGGCACCAAGATCCCTGCTGTATACGGCAGGTGATACCCTGCAGCTGCTGGAGTTCATCAAGGCCAGTATCCCAGGCAACGAGACTGCCTTGTTCTGTGAGCTCCTCCTCATTGTGGAGCATCATCTGCTAATTGGACACAGACTCTTGCTAGCTGCTGGAGACGCGTCACAAGCGTTCGACGAGGCAAGCTTCCGTCGTGCTGCAATTGAGCCACATGAGCAGAACGGATCTCCCCTGGCGCTGGACGTGCTGATCGATTCCGCTCAAGTTCTTCTCGATTGGGCGGCTGTCGAGCAGCCAGAGTTGCTGGACCCATTCTTGAGGCGTTGGACAGACTCCCAGGCTCCTCTTCTTCGGAGACTTGCAGTTCATGCAGTGGCACGGCGAGCGGATCGCTCCCCTGATGAACGCCTACAGTGGGTCCTAGACAACGACTTGCTTTTCTCCCTACCGGAGAAGCACGAGGTGTTCCGCCTCCTTGAGACGGCGTTTGCAGACGCAGCCCCGTTGCAGCAGCAAGCAGTGGTCGAGGCCGCCACGGATTCGATGGTGACCGCCGATTCGTCTCCTGATCGGCTGCCTTCTGACTACGAGCGATACAACCTGCTAGTCTGGTTGAGTCGTTGCGCTCCCGATGCACAAGCCGTATCGGATGCTCTGGCTGAGGCAGCAAGTGTGAATCCTGAATTTGAGCCACGTGAGCACCCAGATCTCAGCTACGAGGTGCAAGTCGGATTCGTGCCTGGACCGGAGGAGAATGAAGTCGCTCGTGTCTTGGCCATGCGTCCAACCGACTTGCTTGAGTGGGTCGAAGCGTGCAATGGAGAGCTCCCGGAGATCGATCCCTGCGACACACGCTTGCGTGCTGTTGAGGCAGCTGCAAACAAGTCTGCGATGTGGGCCATTTCTATTGCCAGCGAACTGGCGCAGAATGGGGATACGCAGCCAAGTCTCTGGGGAGCAGCGATCAGTGGCCTCCATTCAGCGGTCAAGACCCCCGAGGAGTGGGATCGGATTCTCACTCTGTTCATGGATGCCGCCAGTGCAAGAGCAGAACGATCACTCGAAATCGCTTGGCTCTTGCGTGACGGAGTAGTCTCAGAACGTGGAGAGATCCCGCTTATCCAGTTTCCGGAGCTTCTTGAACTGGCAATGAGCATATGGCGAGAGCACGAATTCGAGCCCGCCGAGAAGTGGATGGATTGGATGACGGCCGCACTCAACACAACGGGAGGGGTTCTAGCAGGGGTAGTGATTGAGCAGATCCGCAGATTGAGACACCATGCAGACGAGTGGGAAGGCCTTCCCCGGATGTATCGAGAGGCCTTGGAGGAGATGCTCGACGAGACGGCGGACTCAGCATGTTACGCCCGCGTGATCCTATCGGCTAGCCTTGCTTTGATCTACGACTGCGACCCGGAGTGGGCCACCGCGCACATCGTCCCATTGCTTGATTGGGAACACGATAGCGAGCAGGCTCAACAGTCTTGGCATGGTTTCCTCTTCGCGTCGCGTCTTCCTGAGGAATGCCTGGCTGCTCTTATGCCTCAATACGTGGGGGCAGCCTCAAACCTTAAGGCCGAGGCCGAAGGCACAGTCCGAATTATAGATCAACTAGCACTTCACATAGGTTCCATCCTTCTGTTCACCAGTGAAGATCCATACGCACGGAACTGGATTGGCAAGATTCTCCTGCAAGCTTCGCTGGAGCTTCGTGTGGCAATCGCGGAAAACATCGGCTGGCTGCTCGGACAGGTTGAAGATGAGACACGAAGAGAAGAAATCTGGAAAGCCCGGCTTGAGCTGTACTGGCGGAAGCGTCTTGATGGTCAGCTGCAAGGACTCTCAGACGAGGAACGGGCGGCTATGGCCGAGTGGGTATTCCCTCTCGCAACCTGTCTGCCATCGATCGCGCCGCTGATCGAGGCGAGCGAACCACCCTCGTCACTTGATCAAGCATTCTGGTGGCACCTTGAGCAGCAGAGGGCGCAGATAGAGAGGTTCCCCACTGAGACAGCAAGACTCGCTGCCCACCTGCTGCGCGGGTTCCCAGACGCTGTCGAGCCGTGGAAGCTCCATAAGCTCGACGTTGTCATCGCGATTCTGGAAGGTGCTCACGCTGATGCGGAGAAGGCAAGAGAGCTTCGTGAGGAGGCGCTACGTGCAGGGCTTGACCCGCGAGCTATCGCCCCCTGAAGCGCAGACCAGGCGTTGACTGCTGCAGCGCAGACAACTTGTGAGGCTGCTTCGCCGCGGAGATGAGGCGCCACCAAGTTCGACTGCTTGCCAACCTGTTCCCGCTAGGCACCTCCGCAGGTCATGCTCCTAGCGAGTTCTGTACGACGTCTGGGCATAGGAATCCAGATTGTTGTTTGATCCGCTCATGATGCATAGAGTCTGTCTCATGATGCCCAGCAAGAGCAATCTGCGACTACTAGCTCTAGTAGCAGCAATCCTGGCTGCAGTTGCCGCACCAGCAATCACAGAGACTACAGTCTGCGAGGTTCGCTGTGGGTACGATCGCTCCAGCGTAACCATCTCGGGATACGTGGAGGATCTTGAAGTCTCTCACGCCGCATATGCCAACTTCGACATCCGAAGCGGGCAATGTGAAGTGCACGTCTATTGGAACTTCCCGGGATCTCCCAAGACATGGCTGGCCGACGGAGCGTACGTAGAGATCTACGGCAGCTATGAGCAGTACAACTCAGTCTATAGAGGTCCCGAAATCACTGCCTATGAAGTCATCCTGACGTCCCCACCGCCACCCAGCAGCACACCAGCTACTGCTTCCCCGGCTGAGTGGACGCTTGTTCCTTGGGGGGCCGCGGGCGAAGTCGCTGGATCATGCTATCAACTAACCGTGCCCAGATCATCCATTCTTGTCGACTGCGGAAGCTTCATGAACAACGATGACATGCCGTCGAGTGCCGCTGGAGACGTTCTTGATTGCGATTCGTTCCCCTTCAGTCCTCAAGGCGTAGATGCCGTTGTCATCACGCATGCACACGATGATCACCTGGGGCGGCTCCACTACCTTGTAGCGGCCGGCTTCGATGGTCCTATCTACATGACGCACGCGACGGCTGAGATCTACACAGCGAAGCTCGACGACACTCTCTACTACAGTTGCCTTCCGGACATGCGGGAGGCGCCTGCTAGAAACGAAATGAGGAACCGCATTGAAGGGATGCTGGTGGAGCATGGGTACTACGAGCAGTTCGATGTCTCAGATGGCATATCGGCGACATTCGTTGATGCTGGTCACATTCCCGGCTCTGCCTCAGTGGTGCTAGACATGACCAATGGGGGACAGACTGAGACTATCGTCTTCAGTGGGGATCTTGGCTCGGGATTCCATCCGTTTCTCAATGCTCCAGACTCTAACTACTTTAGGACGATTGATGCGGCTGTACTGGTAATCGAGTCCACCTACGGTGCCTCCGAACCTCGAGAGTACCCTGATGATCTGTATGAGGTGTTCTATGAGACTGTGCAGAACGAGCTTGATCAACACAAACTAGTTGTAATCCCGACGTTCGCACTAGACAGAACTCAGCGGGTTCTGGCAGCACTGATCGCGGGAGCGGACAGTGGACAGCTTCAACTTGCCAAGCCAATAGGCGTGGGAGGAAAGTCCTCCTACTACCTGACTGAGAAGTATATGGAGATGCAGATGCATCCAGAGCAGTATGAGCAGTACTTCAGCCCAGGTTTCTTCGACAACGCTACGTTTGGGGGATTCGGAGATATCTGGGCTTTCGTCCGGGAGAACGCATCGGACTCTTCGCGAGAAACTCCAGCTGGCGCATGGGATTATTCTGTTATCGTTACTCCTTCCGGCACAGGGTCCAGCTCATATGCTAAGGAGCTGATTGATGCCTACGGAACTAGCGAGAGCGTAGCTTTCCTCCAAGTTGGCTGGACGCCTGATTCTTCCCCGTTGGGAGAACTGAGAGACAACGGGCAGGTGCTCTCCATCCCGGGGATCAGCAACGTGTTTTCCGGACATTCAGACCTAACGGGTCTTGTCGAGTACGCCAGCGCTTTCCCCTCCCTGAGAAGGATCGTGATCACGCACGGAGACGACCCGTTGGGCGCACGCGCAGGACTCGAAGCCGCAGTCTGCACGCGACTCCAGGAGGTCTGCGTCTTGTGCCCCAGCTACGGACAAGAGATTCCCTTGCTCGATCTAGAATGGGGATGCGGTTGCGAGGAGACTCAATTCTGTCTGGACGATGATTGTGTATCAGCTAGCTATGCCAGTAGCCATGTGGGTGAGCGGGTGTGGGTTTGCGGGCTTGTGGCAGACACTCGGCGGCTCGACAGTGGGCGAACATTCCTCAATCTTGGGAATCCATATCCGGATCAGGACTTCACTGTCATGATTGAGCCTTCACAGATCTCTATGTTTGATAGTGCGCTTGGACTACGTTTTCACGAGAATCTTGCTGGACAGCGCATCTGTGCATACGGCCTGGTCTCTGACTACGATGGCACTCCACAGATCATTCCAGTGCAGCCATGGCAGATCTGGTGCTCTGAATTCGGGATAGAGATTCCCGCTGAATGTGCATGCAGCGACTGACATCCCTGGAAGGAGTGTCCTGATGGTGGCCCTCCTTCCCGCAAAGCAAGAAGAGCTGTGCTTTGCGGATTGGCTTGCGGCTTAAAGCCAGTTGCTTCCAACTGCGTTACGCGAGAAGTGACGCTACAACTGTTCGGCTCGGCCATCTGACAGTTCCAAATTCGTCCACCGAGGGGTGCATGGTCCAAAAGCGCCTTCTGAAGTGCCCTTCAGAAGCAGCCTTTGTGCAGGTTTGGAACTCTGATTCCGATACCCCTGATTGCAGGAAATCGCGCAATCCCAGGCCCGAAGACCAGAAATCGAGTTCCAAACCTGCGCCCGGACAAATCAGTCCTGGCGCATAGGTCTCCCGTGAAACGGAAGGTACTTTGAATGGGCTCTCTGGGTTTGATACGGCCTCCGGGGGCATCTCCAAGTCACAAGGCGAAGGGAGATACCATCCGCGACACGCAGTTGGTGGCAACTTGGGCCTGGGGGACTGAATGTAGAACGCGTACGTGCGCAGCATGCTGGGGAAATGCCGGAGCTTCGAGAACGCAGTCAGCGCATGTGCTTTTCTGAGCTGACGTCTCGTCGCTTCGTGCCTTCGCTCTCCCTGGCCCCAATCAGCTCGCCCGGCATCTCAATTGGACCGGATTCCCGGGTGAAGGTCACCTCCTGCTACTCCGACAAGAACGGCCTGTAGAGTGACCGCCTTGGGCGCTGGAGCTCTGCACTCAAGGCCTCGCTATGGCTTCATCGTGTTGTGCTTCTTCCGCCAGGCTGGCGATGATCTCCGGTGGCTTGGACTGCGTGAGTTACGATGATATGCTGGAACCTATGCACCAAACCGGTCTGGACATGCGCAGCCGATTCAAGGGGACATCCCTGGGCGGACTAGTGGCAGTACACGACGTGAAAGGAACGTCACGATGATCTACTTCATTGGCGGCCCGCCACGAGTGGGCAAATCGATGATTGCTGGAACTATTGCGCGACAACATGGCATCAGTGCGGTCTCAACAGACTCTCTAGGCGCAGTGTTGGAAGCCATCTTGCCTCCCGAGTCTAATCCCGATGTCTTTGCGATCGCTCGCTTCAATGAGTTGCCCGAAGCGGACAGGGTCGAGCTGATGGCCGAGACTCCAGCCAGGCGGCTCGACGACCAGATTCGCGAAAGCACCGCGGTTTGGCAGGCTGTCGAGCCTTTCATTCTCAGAGAACAGGAGGAAAAGCGGGATGTTGTTGTCGAGGGCGTAGCTGTCCTTCCCGAACTGGTTGCTCAGCTCGAAGGCGTAGAATACCGCGCTGTCTTTGTCGGCAATCAGAGCCACACTCTGAAGGAGAACATCAGGAGGAGCGCTGAGGAGAACCCGCAGGATTGGATGCGACTTGCCAGCGATGAATACGTTGTCGCATTCGCAGCGTGCGTGGATCAAATGAGCGCATACATCGAGAGAGAAGCTTTCGCATTTGGATTCAACTACATCGAGATGGGCAAGAGCCCGTTTGAGGATGCTTTGGGTCAGGCTGCTGCCGCGTTGCTGCGGTGAGCCATTGCATCAGCCCCGGCATTTCCAGCGATTCCATGATCTAGTCGGCCCGTGATCCACCGTCCTTGACCTTCACCCCAGAATCCGGTCCAAACATAGTGTCCGAATCGACATCGACTGACATTTGTGGAGGAAGGCACGCATGCGAACGACGAGGTTCTCCGAGACCGAGATCATCTGCGCTGTGAAACAGGTAGAGGCAGGGATCTCGCTCAAGGAGATCGCCCGCAAGTACGGGGTTTGCGAGAACACCGTCCACCGTTGGCGCAGGAAGTACGATGGGCTGAGTCCCAGCGAGCTGAAGCGACTCAAGGAACTCGAACGGGAAAACAGCCAGCTGAAGAAGCTGGTGGCTGAGCTGAGCCTGGACAAGCAGATCCTCCAAGACGTCCTGCAGCGAAAACTCTGAAGCCTGCACGCAAGCGGGAACTGCTCTTCGAGCTTCGAGAGGACTACGAGATCTCGGAACGCAGGGCGTGCAGGCTGCTCGAACTGCACCGATCAGTGTGCTGCTACGAGTTCCGCCAGAAGGATGACAGAGCTCTCAGGATGCGGCTGAAGGAACTAGCATACTCCCGGCGACGGTATGGGTACCGCAGGCTGACCGTATTGCAGCAACGTGAAGGATGGCCGGTTAACCACAAGCGCATCTACCGGTTCTACGGAGAGGAAGAGCTACTAGTACGAACGAAGCGTCGCAAGAAGCGAGCGGCGCAACGCCGTCTCAGGCCACTACCAGCGACAGAACCTGGAGAGCACTGGAGTATCGACTTCGTGAGCGACCAACTGGCCGCTGGATGTCGATTCAGGGTGCTCACCGCAATCGATCAAGTCAGCCGGGAATGCGTCTGCTTGGAGATGGCACAGAGCTTGCCAACAAACGCGGTCACTCAGGCTCTCGACCGAGCAATGGAGGTCTACGGACAGCCGCTGGTGATCACTTCGGACAACGGGACCGAATTCACAAGTAACGTCTTCGAACTGTGGGCGTACAGACGTGGAATCGAGCTTGACTTCAACGCGCCAGAACGGCCGATGGACAATGGATTCATCGAGAGCGTCAACGGCAAACTTCGGGACGAATGCCTCAACATGCATTGGTTCGAGAGCCTCGCCGAGGCAAGAAGGGTCATCGAGCGATGGCGGATCGAGTACAATGAGATGCGACCGCATTTCAGTCTAGGAAATCGGGCGCCGGCAGCCTACGTTGCAGAGCTGCTCGGCATTGGCCAAGGATCGTCAGTCCGAGAACGGCCGATTCCGGCGTTATGACTGGACCTAATACGGGGGCAGGGTCAGCCAAGAGACGAAGGTGAAACGTTGATTCCGGATACTGAGCCATGATGGGCTTGCGGTCGAGGGCTTGAAGCTGGAGCATGTCCTGTACTACGCCTTCCCGCTGCCGCGTTCAGACTGCGAGAAGCTCTCCTGCCGGGTTTTCGGATGGCAAGGGATAGGACCGTACCAGGAAGATCAGGGAGAAGGACCATGAAACGGAACTCGGCGAAACATGTGCGGTCCGTGAGCGATTGCGCGTCTGAAGTTCGTCGATCTAGATGGATCCATAGGTACGCAGCTGCCATCCTGATTGCCGCCCTGTTGGCGACGACGGGATTGCAGTCCACAGCGGAAGACCTTCAGCAGGTCACTCCGTCTCTCTCGGATGCTCTTCAGGCAGCTCTGGACCAAACGTTCTCCGCGTTCAACGTGATGGGCTGCTCTGCGGCGGTGCTGCTTCCATGTGGCGCGATGTGGCAAGGCGTGACAGGTCTCTCCCACGATGACCTGCCGGTTGCATCGGACATGCTCTTCTGCGTGGGGAGTGTGACCAAGAACTACATCACACCCCTCATCCTTCAGCTAGCGGAGGAGGAAGCGCTTTCCCTGGATGACACAGTCGGGCATTGGCTGCCTACTACTCCAAACGTCGATCCCGCTATCACTATCCGACAGCTCCTCAACCAGCGAAGCGGCCTCTGCAACATGAGCGACCAACCCGAACTCTGGGATGCCGTGTTTGAGGATCCGACCGTGCGCTGGGAGCCTGAGAGAATCCTCTCCGAGTATGCCGGCGAGCGCTGTGGGGATCCCGGAGAGGCCTGGCACTACTCGAATACGGGATTCCTTGTCGCGGGGATGATCATCGAGGAAGCAACAGGTATGACAGTTGCGGAGAACCTTCGCTCCCGATTCCTGGAGCCCCATGCACTGCGTCAGACCTTCCTTAGCGCAGCCGAGCCCTTTCCTTCTGACGTCGAGGTTTGCCACGGGTGGTTCGATCTCGACGAAAACGGAGTCGCAGAGGATGTCACAAACCTTCGGGAAGCCATATCCAGCGTGTTGTGGACCTCAGCAGCCGTCTACGCCACGGCTGAGGACGTTGCCTGTTGGATCCACGAGCTGTTCGGTGGTGCCGTCCTCGAGTCGCAGTCCTTGGAACAGATGATCAAGGCCTACTCGGTCATCCCAGGAACTGGCGGCGTTGGCTACGGACTAAGTGTCAACATCTACGGTGATGAGGCGATCGGCCATAGCGGAAGGACCTTTGGGTACCTGAGCTTGTTTGTCTACCTTCGGGAGCAAGGCGCAACGATCGTCGTGCTGCTTAATGGCGACGACGCGCAGTGTCTTGACGCCGTTGCCAGCGCGCTCACAGTGGTGGTGATGAATCTCGGGACCGCTGAATGCAATCCATGACTCCAAGGAACGGCACAGATTCGGTACCGCCAAAGGCGATCTCGCCGGAGCAACGTCCATGCCGTGACGCGGGCATCGCAAGCCCCACACTGCGCATGAGGCAGGAGAACATGTGCCAGAGAGGGATCCCAGAGAGTGAGACCGGCCAGGTGTATTGGAGCCTGGGGGACTGAATGTAGAACGCGTTCGTGCGTAGTCACATGGTGAGGAATGCACATCACGCCTTCCGTAGGGAGCTTGGACATCCTGTCTAGGTGAGGCGATACACCACTTTGACCCCGAAGCCTCGGAAGAGCACGTGTGCGCTTGTTCGTCTGAACTAGGTCCGATGTACTAGGTTGACCGGCATCATGCAAACCAGAAGCCGCCACCTCGATTGAAGGGGATGGCAAAATCGCGAACAACCTGAGGAACTTTCGATTTGAGGAGTTCGCTGGATTCCGGCCGCTGCGCCCAGAACGTGAACGTGGACACGATGCTGCCGAGGAATAGCCCCTCTACGAGCCGTTCATAGCCATCAGGGAGTGGCCGAACATGCTCGTACCCAGCAATGCACTCTGGGATTAGATCTGGCTTCATGTCTGAGAGTACGACTCCCAGGTCAAACATGTAATTCCCGAATGCGCAGAAGGAGAAGTCGATGAGCCGAATTCCTTCAGCGTGGAGCAGCATGTTCCCCTTGTGCCCGTCGGCATGTAGGATCCCGAAAGAGTCGGACTCTCTGCTCTCCAACGAAACGTTCTCGACTAGCCAGTGCACGACCTGCGCAAGTTCATCGTAGGCGGACCCATCCACAACGCCATCTGAGACTGACTGCTTGAAGACACCGAGGCTGGAAAGGAAGTAGTCGCTGTCTCGTTTAGGCCTCAAGAAGCCTGGAGGCTCGCGCCATGTCGAAGCATGTTGGTGAAGCGTAGCGAACGTTGCTCCTATCTGATGGGCTGTCTGAGCCGTCTCAAGATCTCGGTGATACGGAACTCCATCGATCCATTCGAGGAGCGAGGCGAACACGGGTTCGCGATGACCTTCGACCTCGACAGCAGTAATCAATTCTCCGGCTGGCGTGCGGACTGGCGACTGGAGAGCAAGATCTGTTTCTCGCCTGAGCGCCTCAATCCAGACAAGCTCAGAGATCAGTTCGTCAGCGCTAACTCCGTTCGGTCTCATGTTTGACACAATCGGAGAGTGAAGCCTCAGCAGGTAGACTCCATGTTTTCGCCCAATCGCCTTGAAGGTCACGCTGTCGCCGTGCCGCAGGAACGCCAGAACTTGGTCATGCAAGCCGAACGCATCCAGTACCTTCCTGGCTGCGATTTCGTAGAGCTGGAGTGACTCCGAACTCGACATATTGCGCCGTACCTCCACGGGATGGATGAGGATCGAATGAAGTACCCTGAAGATAGTACTAGAGGCACAGTTGCTTTCCTAGACTGAGACCGAAACGCTGCTGAAGAGCCATAACAGGCAATCTGGAACATGGGGAACTCGGACTTCGCTATCCTAGAAGGGCACAGAGGGCCTCGCGACTAGGCCACATCACAGTTCCAAATTCGTCCACGGAGGTGTGCATGGTCTAAAAGCGCCTTCTGAAGCGCCCTTCAGAAGCAGCCTTTGTGCAGGTTTGGAACTCTGATTTCGGTACCCCTGATTGCATGAAATCGCGCAATCCCAGGCCTGCAGGCAAGGAAGCGAGTTCCAAACCACACGACAGACAGACTTACCCTTCGCGTAGATCAGATGCTCGTCCTGTAGAAAGAAACCTCCAGTATGTCCAGGATGCAATCGTCTGCGACGGGAAGGATCTGGATCTCCCAAATCGCCGACTCAATAACTCCTGGGGAAACATCCGGGTAGCGGCTGAGTATCCAATCTCGATCTCGGAACTCGTCAAACGGGATCCGGAATACCCGCTCCTCGGGATCGACAGCAAGAGTGCAGTTCAGGAAGGAGCTCTTCCAATCGTCTGCGTTCTCCTGTAGCTGAAGCCCTCGGTCTTGTGAGGCAATCTCGATACCTATTCTTGTCTCACGGTTTGCGCGGATGCGTAATGCAATGCCATCGAAATCGGAAGCATCAAAGGGCTGCTCAAAGCGGAGAGCGGCTTTCTCACTTCCGTCCGTTGGATATGAGTAGCGCATGATCTGTGCATCGCCTGCACTAATCGGGGCAAGAACCTTCCCCCGACCGCCTCCCCCCGCGAACCAGAATCCATTGGTCGAGATTGATGGGCTGCTGAAGCCGTCAACAGTCATGAGATTGACGTCATGCAACGTTGCTACTTGGAGACACGGCGAACGCCTGAAGACGGCGGCTACAGAGTTGCCCAGATCGCGAATCGCAGTGATTGGATACTCCGGAAGATCGACATCTCCGCACCAGTGGCTGAATTCCCATCCGCCAGCGGTACTTGCAGCGATCAGAGTGAGAGACGACTGCATAGATTCCAGAAAATGCATGGAGCAACCTGAATCGGCTGCAGCGGCAGGCTGGATGATCATATCTATGCTCTCCTCAGGCTCTTCAACTTCCTTCCATCCGTTGGCGCCTTTCCAAGCTTCTTTGACGACGCCCTCTGCCAGCGTACCCCACAACTCTGTGCCAGTGCACGGGGTGTCGTAGTTGATTGTCAGTTCCTCATTTGGATCCACCAGCATTCCCGACCACCAGAAGATGCCGGCGAAGTAGTCGTCCTCAGATGAAATCTCCTCGATAACATCAAGTACCGCCTCATAGCACGCTGCATGCTCTTCGTAGTCACATTCCGCGGCTGCAGGATTCTCTGGGCTGTAGGGAAGCATATTGGTGCCATCGCAGTGCATGAAGCTAATCTCGGGAATCAGTACAGGGCGGTCAAACTCACGAGCTAGAGGTTCGACGTAGTTGTCAAACACCTCGCGGACTCCTGCGCGTAACTGTTCAGGTGACGGATCAAGGGTATCAGTCAGTCCGCGATAGAACTCGAAACCAATGAAGTCGAGAGCGTCCCAGAACGTTACATGGTTCGGAGAGGACCAGGTGTTGCTGACAGGTCCGCCGAAGGCGCAGGAGTATGTTAGCTTGCCAGCATAGATGCTGCGTACCTCTTCAATCATTTCTCTCCACCGGGCATCCGCGTTGGGCGCTTCATGTGTCATCGATTCCAGTTCCGTACCAAGGCAAAGGATCTCGACTTCTAGTTCTTCGCACATCCCCGCATAGTGATTTGCGAACTCCTGATACGACTGGAAAAGGACGTCCCAACGCTCACCGGCTGGATGGAGTCCATAGCCCCCGATATGAGTGATCGGATCATCTAGAACAGACACGTAGAGCTTGATCATGACAGACATGCCGAGCGAGTGCGCGGTCTCGACAATGAAAGCAATTTCGTCGTCATACAGTGTTGGGAACCACCAATTCGTGTCTGGGAATCCAGGCTTGTCGCGAAACCAAGGTTCCAGTGTCGGGTCCGTGTGGGATTCCACAAACCAGTTGGGGTGGATGGCAATGCTATCAATGCCGTATTCCACCAGCCGATACAGGTTGTAGACTACAGACTCTTGATCAAAATCCGGCCACCATAACGCGCCAAACGACAAGCCTTTCTTGTAGTCCGTGTCAGTGCGAGTAGCGGCATCTGCAGGATCGTAGTTACCGCTCGTCTCCGCTTCCGATTCGCTCTGAAGCGCGTTCGAATCAGTGCAGAGTGCTACGTCGTAGACCCGCAACTCCCCCGTGCGGCGATCAGGGAGCAAGATGATCGAGTCAAGACCCTCCATCGCGTCGGCACCTAGTGGGTCAGAGCATCCCCAGAAAGGATCTCCTGCGAAGTCCGATACAGCGAATTCATAAACCCTAGGTTCTCTATCCACTTGAGCAGTATCTGAAGTGGCATACCGCCACGTCCTCCCGCAGTAGTCCCCCGCTACCTGGATGACTGGCAGCACATCTTGTGGTTCTGCTGAAGACATAACAAGCCGAATCGCCGAGAAACCAGAGCGGTCCATCTGGTCGAATCCGCCAATCGTGAGGTCTGTGTCTTCAGGGCTGCTCCACTGCATTGCGTAGTAGTCACCGTGTTCATCCGAACCTTGGACGACGTCAGCGTAGTTGCTCTCAGTACGGCCTCCCTCGTCGTCGTAGCTAGCGAGCCACGAGATTGCCGAAAGGTCAATTGGAGTTTCAGCAAACCGACTGTCATCAGCGGAGCGTTCCTCAGGTCCAACGAAAACGGCAATGACCTCAAGCTGACTTCCAGCATCGACGCTAGCAATGGCCGAGTTCGGAAGATCCACTGGTCCCAGCCAGTGGCTGAATTGCCAGCTACTAGCGCTTCTCGCTGTTAGCACTACAGATTGCGACGCTGCATTGCCACCAGCGAAGCGCGTGGTTACCGAACAGCCATCCGATTTGGCGCAAGCGGGCTCGACTGAGATTCTCTCAAGAAGTGTCACTTGTGGCGCGACGAGATCTGCATGTCTTGAGAGGGCATCGCGGACTTCACGACCGAACGATGTGAGGCTTGTCCTTTCATAGTCATAGAACATGTGAGGACACCAATCATGACTCCAAACCCAAGCTGTCCATCCGATCTCAAACTCATCGCAGAGCGCGAGAAGAGGCTCGGCAAAGCTACTGGTACTGCCATACTGGCAGCAATACGGGAATCGTGAGAAATCACTTCTGGAGTCGTAACCCCATTCAAGCAGCAGCAGCGGGTAGCCTGCATCCAGCAGTGCTGCAGCATGATCACGGAACGGGATCGAATTCCATACCCAGGTATAGATATCGGCAGTGTAGATGATTCCTTCACGATCGATCGGAGCATCTGGAATTGCGCTGATGTCTGCAGCGTAGTTCATGCCGGGAACTAGCACCAACGCGTCAGAAGAATACTCGCGAACCGCATCGACCAACGCTGTCGCGCAGATGCGGAATCTGTCCCAGGGCATGGTTGGGCTTGGTTCGTTGAACACACTGTAGAGGACCCAAGGGCAATCTACGTATCTGGTCGCAAGTGTGGCTATGGCCTGTCTTGCAAGAACCATATCAGGATCGTATTTGTCCTCCCCAGGAGCCACCCATTTCGTTTCTGGATCACCATGCGTCTTCCATGAGATGATTGCATACAGGCCGATCTCGCCCGCCCAGCGAACCACATCATCGAGGTAGTCTGCAACATAGGTCCTGGCTCCGACAAGCTTCCACGCCTCTGGATGCACTGGAATGTGGATTGCGTTGCCTCCCCATGCCTTCACTATTGCAAGATCAGCTTTCAGAACTGGAGTTTCGGCACGCCGTGCCCAATATGGGTCTTCCAAAGCTACGCCGCGTAGGACAATCCTGCTTCCATCCGACAATGCCACGTAGCGTCCGGAGACATGAAGCGGAAGTAGGCCCCCAGGCTGTAGATCCAAGGGTGGCAAGAACTCGGCCTCGTCGATGCGTGTGGCTTCCCAATACCTCTCAACGCCGGTATCTGCAAGGATCTCTGGAGCAACAGCGACTAGACCTACAATAGTGAAGAGGATACCTAGTGCGGTGAGACGACCAGTGTGACAAGTCATACATCCCTCCCTCAAGACGAGCATAGCACAGTTGAGTAGATGTGGCTCATTAGTCCCGGATGGAAGTTGACGTCGGGCGTCCTGCTTATCAGTATGGTAAGGATCCTCTTGGTCTCACCTACATCGATTCGGTCAGGAGAACGAAGTCGTCAGGATGAAGAAATGCTGTGTGCTGTGGTAGGAAGATAGACACAAGGACGGTTATGGCAGCCCCATCCTCTGCACTCACCAACCTTGCGGGAGAGAGCGCCGGAGGGTAGCTCAAGGCGAAGTAGACGAGGTCTTCCCGCGAAAAAGCAGATTGGATCTGTAGGAACCGACCTGCAATCAAGTGAGAAGGCCAGCTACAGTCGCCCGGCTTGGCCAGCTAAGAGTTCCAAATTCGTCCACGGAAGGGTGCATGATCTAAAAGCGCCTTCTGAAGGGCCCTTTGGAAGAGGCCCCTGTGCAGGTTTGGAACTCTGATTTCGGTACCCCTGATCGCATGAAATCGCGCAATCCCAAACCTGAAGGCAAGGAAGCGAGTTCCAAACCCGGAAACCCGCCCTTGCTCATGGGGCTGCATTGGAGCTGAAGATACTTCGAGCGGAATCTCTAGATCTCATACGACTCTGGGGTATCTGCAATTCTCGAGGCAAAGCGAGATACCTCCCGCTTCAGAGCGAATGTAGATGCCGTCATGAGAGCCCCAACCGTGCTTCTCGTACCGAAGAACTCGAGCGAGGCGTCGATCGCGAATGCCCGGAGTTGCTCCTGTGCAACTGCTGCTTGAAGCTGGCCTGCGTTTGACTCCTGGATGGCACTGGACAACCGTCGTACAGCGGTAGGAAATGAGTCTATTGACCCCTCCCTGCCCCGTGACTATTCTCTTGGCGATGGGTTGGTGAGAAACCGTGCTTGACTACAGCACGGCGCATGTTGCTCTTGCACTACGGGGAAAATGAGACTTGAGATCAAGCAGGCTTCTACTAGGGAGGTTGGCTGTGAATCAGAAGATGGTGGTGTGGGCCATGGCACTTCTTGCCGTGGTATCGTTCGCGCTCGGGGCCTTTGCGACGGATGCGCAGATGTACTTCTCGTCCGACAAGAACGGGCAGAACCGGGTGACGAACATCCAGGAAGGTGACGAGATTTGGATCGTCGTCATCGACAACGACCAGAATATTGACTGCGACATCCGCGACAAGATGTGGCCGGACGTCAAGATCATGGACATCAAGACGGGGGCCTACATCGTCTGGGATCTGGGGCAGGGCGAAGAAGATCTGGCGCTCGACTACTTGGAAGAGACCGGCGCGGATACCGGTGTTTTCGTGTCCAAGAGAGCCTTCCAGGTGGGTACCAGGCTCGACTTTGCAGATGGAAACAGGCACATGCAGACGCACGTCGTGGATGTCCCAGCACAGAACGAAGTTGATGATTTCCAGTGGGGAAACTATGCCTTTCGCGATGATGATGACGACGGCTATGCGGATGACCGCGGATGGTTTGGTGAGAACCAGCAAGGGACTGATCCTTCGTTTCAACCTGGCTGGATTCCAGGCTGGGTTCCCACACCCGTTTCGCCAGTCGAAGCAGTCATCGATGGAGACGAGTATCTCATCGGCCGATTCGAGAACATGGATACATTGATCGGCATGTATCAGGATCCCAATGATGCAACCGACGTCGCTGTGGGAATGATGAAGATTATCGATGTGGAGGCGACGATTTCGTGGGATGCGGAGATCTACAAGGATGCCAACGGCGCAGCAACAATCACCGTCGTCGATCCTGACGAGAACCTCAACTGCAGCGAAGTCGAGTACGTGCCTGTGTTCATCATCGTGAATCCAGGATCATGGAATCCCGTCGATGGAGCCGGCGACGACGGCGGACATAGTCCAACAAACTTCTGCATGCTTAAGCGCACTGGCGGAGTGGACGGAACCAACGGCAAGATCGGTGATGATCCGATCCGTTGGTACAGCATCTACAATGCAGATGCTAACGCCATTTGGGATGTAGGCGGCCAGGGTGCGCAGGACGGCCGGTACTACATCGAGTATCCCGTCAAGGGCGAGGACAACGTTGCGTTCTTCGATACGACGGACCCGGAGGGGGTCACGCCGGTATCGTTCTACGCCCAGGAGACGGGTGTCAATACAGGTGTATTCCAGTTGAATCTCAATTCGATCTTGACGGATCTTGAGTTCAATTCGTTGAACGTTCGCGACGTGCTGGTCGCCTACTACCTGGACCCGAACGACTTCGACGACTTCAAGTTGGCCACGGCCTATATTGAAGAGAAGCAGCACTCCGTGACCACCTTCACGGATGAAGCACGCGTCGAGCAAAACGAGTACTGGCTCGGCCGAGACGCGGTGTATGTCCAGGTGATCGATGCCAACGCGAACGTGGATCCGTGCTGTCCCGAGCAGGTCGTGGTACACATCTGCGACCCGCACGGTGAAGACGATGCCGAATGGCTGATCCTCGACGAGACCTCGTCGAACAGCCCGGTCTTCTTCACGTTTGCCGGAACGCAGCTGTGGCCGGCGTGGGATGCGCTCGGTGTCGGACTTGCCGACTCCATCGGGGGATTCCAACTCCAGCTCGACAACTGGAAAATCGAAGCGTTCAACGAAGACGACATTTACGCACGCTACAACGACGTCTACTACGGTGCTCCCGACATCAGACCAGCCCCCGCCCTACCCAATGATGTGACGTCTGGACTGGCGGGACTGGGAGACATCAATATCCACACGTCGTTCCCACCGTTGATTACACGCGGTGGCTATGCTTCGACGCCTAGGAGTTTTGGCCCAAAGGCACTCTACGCAGGCGTGCGCGTGGCAAACGACGTTAGTTTTGATCTTATGTCGATTGCCGACACACAGGTTTACGATGGCTCGAGCGTGAACATGTGGTTCTTGGACCGCCAGGGCAACCGCGTTTCGGGATACGTGAACTCCGACTGTGTCTTCATCGAGGTTCTGGACCCGGATCAGGACGAAGATCAGTATCGCCGCGAACGGATTGATGCGTTCTGGGACAATCAACAGAACTACCCATTCGGTCCATCGGATGATCTGGACAACCACCTTGATTGTGGATTCCGAGAGAATGAACTCCATCGTGTGAACCCCCTGCTAGGGGATACCAACATCTTCGAGGACAACGCAGGGAACAACGTGGATCAGATCCAACGCGCACGGGTGTACGTTCTCAATCCGCGCAACGGACGATGGGCAGGCACTGACCTGATGGAGACGGGTGTCGCCACCGGCGACTTTGTCTCGTTGATCTGCATCGACCTTGCGGATGTCTATGAGTGCGTACCCACTCTGGGCGTACTGCCGGGCGACACGATCGTGGCGTTCTACCAGGATCCGTCGAACCACAGTGACAACGCGATGATTTCGATCAAGGTCGGCATCGGCGGTGCCGGAACGCCGCCGAGTCAGCAGTCGACGACGATGTTCGTCGATGCGGACGGCAACGAAGTCGCCAACTACACCGACGCCGATCTAATCTACGTGAAGGTGATCGATCCGTCCCACACAGGGGTCGAAACCCTGGAGAATGCCGTCGAAATCGACGGACAGCCATTCTCTGTGGTGCGCCTCGAAGGCGCACCCAACGACACGTTCATCACCGCGGGTCTCGACCTCGGCGCGGCTGCCGGTGACACCGTCACCGCGACGTACCAGGATCCGACCGACCCGACGGACACCAGCTCTGACACGATCACGATCGTCGCCAGCGTGCTGGCGGTCGACGAGTTCTATGCGGCGCCGAATCCGTTCGACGATGAAGCGGCCTTCGGTTACACCGGCAGCGGCATTGCCAGCGTGATGTCCGTGGCGGTGTACGACCTCACTGGCACGATGGTGTGGTCTGACGAGCAAACGAATGTGTCCGAGATCGTCTGGAATGGTACGGACGACGCCGGTGTGGCGCTCGCCAACGGTGCGTATCTCTACACGATCATCGCGACCGACGGAACCAACACGTTCCACGGCAAGGGCCTAGTCTTTGTGAACCGCTAGGGCAGTTGGGCGGGGGCCCCTTACGGGGCCGCCCGTCCCTTTCCCAAAGGAGGGATGAACGGTATGAAACGAGTCATCATTACAAGCATGGCGCTCCTTCTGGTCCTGTCCGCGGTTGCGCTGGCCGACGGGATTGGAGCGTTCAGTGCGTTGAAGAACGGTGTCGGCGCCCGCGCTCTCGCCATGGGTGGAGCCTTTGTCGCCGTCGCGGACGACGCCACCGCGATGTTGTGGAATCCGGCCGGGCTCGCCCAGTTGGACGATACACGCCTTGCAGGCATGTCAACCGATCTGTTCGGGATGGGGATTGCCCATCAGTTCGTCGGTGCGGTCACCACCTTCGCCAACCTCGGAGTCGGCCTCGGATGGGAGCGAGCTGCTATTGACGGTCAACAGATGGGTGACGGCGGAGAACCGGGTGCAGTGTTTATATGGACCGAGAACGCGATCGTCGGATCGCTGGCGACGAACGTACGGGACGTTGCCATGGCCGGCGCGAACGTGAAGTACTACATGGCAGACAGTGGGCTTGGGGACTCGGCGACGGGATTTGGCTTTGACATTGGCCTTCTCGTTCACCTTGGGGACATGTTCGCCGTCGGGATCAGTGCAAGCGACGTCGCGAACTCGAGGCTGAACTGGGACTCTGCGACAACGGACATTATCCCCTGTACCCGGACGGTTGGGATGGCCATGAAGCTGGCGGACGAGAGACTCATCCTTGCCGCTGACCTCGAGATTAACGGGGCGGAGTTCAGCCTGGGGAGCACGCACATCGGCATGGAGTTCCAGCTGATCGACGAGTTGGCGCTGCGCGGCGGCGTGGTGCTGACGAGCAACTTCCAGGACTACTACTTCACCGTAGGCGCAGGGATCAACGTGGCAGGACTGTACGTTGACGTTGCCTACATGCTGGAAGAGACGCTGGGGAACACGCTCGTGCTGAGCGCGGAGTTCTCACTGGGCGGCCTCCTGGGCGACGAAGAAGCTCCTGTTGAAGAAGCAGGGACTGAGTAGGTCAACACGCTCTAGGGTTCGCGGGCTTTGGATTCGATGAAGCCGGGCAGAGTGGACGTCGTACCGCCTTCTGCCCGGCGCTCCTTTTCCGATCAGGATCATCTGTGTGTCGGGCGATATCTTGCGAACGGTACCATACACCGTTCAGCAAGCTTGCCAACTTCGGTGACAGTCGTACGGACGTCGCAGCGGGCGCGGGGTCTACCATTGAGTTTTGTGCGGATGGACGGGGGCTGTCTGCCGTACGGCAGACAGCTTGGGAGTTGCTCCGCAACCCCTGGACGATGGAGTGAGTTGCCTGTGGCTCTGAGAAGTAGATGGGATTGAGTGGAGCGGGACAATGCGATTTACGATGCTGTCCGAAGGCATCACTACATGCTCCAGGAGGTCGGCGACCACCTTGATCTCTGTTTCTCGACAATCCGTGTGATTGCGAAGAGGGTCGCCGGATCTCAAGGGATTCAAGAACAGAGGTTTGCCTCCAATCCTTTGCGAGAGAAGCCGCGGAGCCAGGTGTATCTTGGCCCCGCGGCCATTCGGTTCTTCCGAAGGCTCCTGTTACTGAACCTCGAAGGCTGTCACGCGGAACACAGATGGTGCCCGGATGACCCACAGGATGTAGGTTCCGGGTTCCAGGTCTGCGGTATCGACCTCCACGAGACCGCCAACGTACGTGGCGGCTCCCTCAATGAGATCTCCCCCACGTTCAGCAAGCACAACGATGGGGAGGTCCGGGATGTGTTCCGCGACATCGCCTGAGGGCATCGTGAAGGTGTCTCCACGGGCCCAGGTTGCGGTGACTTCCACACTCTCCGGCAGAAGAGTCCACGGGATCCGGCCCTCGCCGAGGATGCCCGATGTCCAGATCAGTGGTAGTTCTTCGAAGTTGATGCCGAAGGAGGAAAGTCCGATACCCAGCTGCCAGTCCTCCGGTTCGTCGGCCATGAAGTCCAGGCGCTCGATGGATCGGGATGTATCAGATGTGAACTTCCCGAACCACCACGTCCTGTTCTCCAAGCAGTATTCGTGGTTGGCGATGTCTTCCGTGCCGTCCGGTCCAATCAGCATGATGATTGCGCCCTCGTCCGGGATGTCGAGCCAGAAGAAGCCACGTCCTTCGACATCGAAGACGGTGGCGTTATCGAACGGTTGCTCCATCAGTACCCACGGGTTCGAGATGTCAAGCTCAGCAAGGACCGGAACGGACTCCCAAAAGGTAATCCCAGCTTCGACATGCTGCTCCAGATAGCCGTAATCCCAGGTGGCGGGGAAGGGACTGTTCTGATCGAACTGGAGAAGCTTCGACGCTGGTTCTGCGATGCATTGTTCTCCGCTGCAGATCGCGTAGATGGGACCTTCGACGACCCATTCGAGTTCGCCTGCGTTGTTCTCTTCCAGCCAGAAGATGACTACGGCATAGTCTGGGAGGTAGATCGGCTCCCCCGAGGTGTTGACGAACTCGACGAAGTCTCGTCCCGTCAAAGGCTCAGGTCCCCACGGGTAGATCTCTGAGATCACGATGCGCGAGCCTCCGAGTGCGCCGCCTCCACCTGCGATGTCCGGTGTGACAACCACGCGCACGGTGGCTTGGTCGCAGTTGCACTCGTTGCAGATCTCGTATCGGAAGGAGTCCAAGCCGGAGAAGCCTGGATCGGCGATGTAGGTAACTGTGTGATCGGCATTGATGGTGGCTGTTCCGCTCGGCGGGTCGCTCACGATCTCCAGCGAATCAGGATCGAAGTCACCCGTGTCGTTTGCGAGTACATGGATGGGCACCGTTGGGCAGACGGCACAGTAGGCGCCCGCATCATCATTGGCGAAAGGTCCGAGCGATGGCACTGGCTCAACGACGATGGTGTGCGAGCGTGTTGCGAGATTTCCGCATTCGTCGACCGCACGCCAGAGCCAGGTGATGCTTCCTCCTTCGCACGGACAATCGACGTCCACTTCCTCCTCGAAGATCACGGGCAATGGACCGTCGCAGGCATCGAGTGCTGTGATTACGGGAGGCTGCGGCAGGCCGGTGGCACAGTCAACTGTCTGATCTTCCGGCAGTTCGCCGATCAACTCTGGTGCCGTAGTGTCATCTTTCCAGGTGAAGGTGACGTCGCACGGAACCGAGACGTTGTCGCACTCGTCGGTAACGGCAAGGGTAAACGTCTGAGACTGGTGACAGTCGCCGGTGATCGGGCCTGCTTCGCAGTTCCAAACCAGGTTCTGCGGCAGGGTGCAGTCATCGTCTGCCGAGACTTGTGCCTTGGCGTCGTCACACGTGGGCGGCTCGGGATTGCATCCGAGATCGATCGGCGTTGCCGGGCAGTCGACGATCCACGGGTCGGTGGTGTCGACCTTCCAGGTGAAGGTGACGTCGCACGGATACGAGGTGTTGTCGCACTCGTCGGTAACGGTAAGGGTAAACGTCTGAGACTGGTGACAGTCGCCGGTGATCGGGCCTGCTTCGCAGTTCCACACCAGGTTCTGCGGCAGGGTACAGTCATCGTCTGCCGAGACTTGTGCCTTGGCGTCGTCACACGTGGGCGGCTCGGGATTGCATCCGAGATCGATCGGCGTTGCCGGGCAGTCGACGATCCACGGGTTCGTGGTGTCGACCTTCCAGGTGAAGGTGACGTCGCACGGAACCGAGACGTTGTCGCACTCGTCGGTAACGGTAAGGGTAAACGTCTGAGACTGGTGACAGTCGCCGGTGATCGGGCCTGCTTCGCAGTTCCACACCAGGTTCTGCGGCAGGGTGCAGTCATCGTCCGCCGACACTTCTGCTCTGGCGTCGTCACACGTGGGCGGCTCGGGATTGCATCCGAGATCGATCGGCATTGCCGGGCAGTCGACGATCCACGGGTTCGTGGTGTCGACCTTCCAGGTGAAGGTGACGTCGCACGGAACCGAGACGTTGTCGCACTCATCGGTAACGGTAAGGGTAAACGTCTGGGACTGGTGACAGTCGCCGGTGATTGGGCCTGCTTCGCAGTTCCAATCAAGGTTCTGCGGCAGGGTACAGTCATCGTCTGCCGAGACTTGTGCCTTGGCGTCGTCACACGTGGGCGGCTCGGGATTGCATCCGAGATCGATCGGCGTTGCCGGGCAGGCGACGATCCACGGGTTCGTGGTGTCGACCTTCCAGGTGAAGGTGACGTCACACGGATAAGAGACGTTGTCGCACTCGTCGGTAACGGTAAGGGTAAACGTCTGAGACTGGTGACAGTCGCCGGTGATCGGGCCTGCTTCGCAGTTCCACAACAGGTTTTGCGGCAGGGTGCAGTCATCGTCTGCCGAGACTTGTGCCTTCGCGTCGTCACACGTGGGCGGCTCGGGATTGCATCCAAGATCGATCGGCGTTGGCGGGCAATCGACGATCCACGGGTTCGTGGTGTCGACCTTCCAGGTGAAGGTGACGTCGCACGGAACCGAGACGTTGTCGCACTCATCGGTAACGGTAAGGGTAAACGTCTGGGACTGGTGACAGTCGCCGGTGATTGGGCCTGCTTCGCAGTTCCAAACCAGGTTCTGCGGCAGGGTGCAGTCATCGTCTGCCGAGACTTGTGCCTTGGCGTCGTCACACGTGGGCGGCTCGGGATTGCACCCGAGATCGATCGACGTTGCCGGGCAGTCGACGATCCACGGGTTCGTGGTGTCGACCTTCCAGGTGAAGGTGACGTCACACGGAACCGAGACGTTGTCGCACTCGTCGGTGACGGTAAGGGTAAACGTCTGAGACTGGTGACAGTCGCCGGTGATCGGGCCTGCTACGCAGTTCCACACCAGGTTCTGCGGCAGGGTACAGTCATCGTCTGCCGACACTTGTGCCTTCGCGGCGTCACACGTGGGCCGCTCGGGATTGCATCCGAGATCGATTGGTGTTGCCGGGCAGTCGACGATCCACGGGTCGGTGGTGTCTGTTACAGTAATTGTGACCGCGGCCACGTTGGAATAGCAGATGCCGTCAAATGCCTTGTACGTGAAGGTGACAACGCCACACTGAGGTCCGCGAACGTAGGTGAACGAACCATCCTCGTACAGGTAGAGTGTTCCAAGGCCAACAGTGTCAACCAGCTCGGCAGTCAGAGGATCGCCGTCTGGATCGACGTCGTTTCCGAGCACTCCAGGGTCACCTACGACGAGTGTCTCAGAGCAGCTGATCGAGTATTCGTCATCGTAGGCTATGGGACAGCTGTTTGCGGACTCCGAGAAACAGAACGTGATGTGTGACGTGTTGGTGGGCCCAAGGAACGTGTCCGCGTCAATCCAGATGATCGGATCAACCCAGTCAGATCCTGCCTTGATCACGAGCTTGCACAGCACAAGAGATGGATAGCTGAAGCTGTAGTCGTAGATGCGCCATCCCGCATAGGGGCCCTCGCTGACGATTCCAACCAGATCCAATGTCACAGCTTCCGCGCCGGGTGGGTCGCTGCAATCATCCGGCACCTCGCCGGGTTCCCCGGATTCCGATGCGATTTGGTACTTGACGAAGATCGGTTCCGTATCGTAGCAGCCTTCACACTCAACGGAGGGATTGACCGGGCCGATTCCCAGTGTTGTTATGGCCATCGCAGAGACGGCCATGATCGCCACAAGGGCGAATAGTAGAACCCTTGCGATTCTTCCTTGCATCGGGCTACCTCCTTTGCCTTGGCGGTCTATCCTTGTAGCCCTGCAGTGCCACCAACGTCAGCCGTCCTTCAGAGCCCTTCCATCGGCCGCCGGATCTCGGCTGTTTTCTGCAGGTGCAATGTGCGTTGTCATTGCAGTGCAATCTCTCGTCTCTTCCGGCTCCTGTATTGGCGCGAGACGGAAGCTCCCCTTACTCACCTCCTCCTCCTTGGTTGCTCGAGTTGAGCCGCCATTGGGTATGGCTCGGCGCAACGCGAGGTTCGCCACCACCTTGCCGATGTGCAGTCGATCGCTGCTGGTATGCAAAGGAAATTGCGCGGGGTTAGAAAGGCACGGTTTGGTCATCGGCAACCTGGCTCCTTGCTCTAGAGACCGGCAGCCCGACGACCTTCAGGAGGCTCGTGGCTTTGCGTCCTGCCTTCACAGGCAGTTTGCCGCTACAGTCTTGTCTACGGAGGAACTCTTCCCCTGTGCACTCTGTGATTGGCGGTTCGATTCGCTTGCCTTCCAACGGAGGCATATCGGTTCTTTCATGAGCTCGGTGGGCGCAGGGTCCCATCTCTCGTGTTGTGAGTCGCTCTTCGAGAGGTTCCTCGCAAAGAGGCATCCCTACGTGCTTTTGGGGTAATGATTTGCTGCTCGATCCGCCATCCGTGTGTGACGAGACGTTCATGTCGAGCGGAACCCAACCGGTGCAGTCCGGTTGCTTGAGGATGTGTTGAAGAGGGAAAAGGGCGATGGTGCAGTCTAGGCCCGGCCTGTAGCGCCACGCGTTATCGATCTGCTTCAGCAGATGCTCGTACTTGGTGAACCAGATCGCTGTCTGCATGGTCCGCTCCCAGTTGCGGAAAGCACGCGACCGAACCGCCACACTCCTGGCAGCTCGGCCACCTCATGCACTCGATCTGAGGTCCACAGCTTTGCGCCCCCACCTCGCAGTAGGTTCGCCCTTTTCAGGATCCCGTTGCTACGATTGAAGCTGTAGTACTCTAGCATACTTCCGAGATCCGTGCCAAGTTGCTTGTCAAGGCTGCACCTTACACAGCGGTGCCTTCCTTGGCTGCGTTGGCAAGGAAGAAGCACGCTGGTTCTCGAACCGCAATCTGTTGGATTGCTTGTTTCTATCCCGGGGTGGCTTTCGACCGTCACCAGCTGCGACAATGCATCCACGAATCCCCTGTCCGACCATGGCTGTCGTGTGTACCTGAAAGTCCTCGAAAGCGTTCAGTCCGAGAAGTTGCGAGACGGAATGCAAGGCAAAAGGCAATACCGAGAGGCACCTGTCAAAGGGGCGTTGCGAAGCGCTAGAACTGGGCGTGCGTGGAACATGCTCAAGAGCGTCTCAAGATGCCTCCCGCTCCAAGGGGACGAAGCCTTGAGTGTCCTGCAGCTGGTCTGCTGCGATTGGGGTGAAGAAAGCGCCCTTGGGAATCGAGCGACAGCTTCCGTGATTCGCGCGTCCACAGTTGAACACAGCGTCTCGGGATCCATCCTCCGAGAATGGCTTGCCGCCATCGACAAGCTACCGGCACTCGCTGGCTTCAGGGAAGCTTGCGTGGGTGGTGTTGTTCTGTTCATCGGTCTCATCCACCGTGTCGTACGGATCGGCGGTGATGGCGATGGGGCATGGCCACGGCACGGCATCGTAGGCGCCGGCATCCACGGTGGCGCGGACGGTTTTCTGGCCTCCGGGCGGGACGGTGCCGACGTAGGCGATCTGGCTGCTTCCCGCTGCGATGACGCGGGCCTGTACGCCTGTGGCGGATGCCTGGCCGCCGTTGTGCACGATGCCGGACACGGTCGCGACGATGTGTTCATCTCCGCCGCCGGACCATCGCCAACAGGCGGTGACGTTGGTGACCCACAGGTTGGGCTTCTCCCCCGGGTCGGGAGGCGGGGTGCTTCCGCCGCACGGCAATACGGGAACTTGCAGAACACCGCTGTTGTTCTGGAGGTCCGGATCCTGTGTATCGCTCGTGATCTCGTACCGGAATTCGATGGTTTGGCCGCAGAGGGACGGATCGAAGTTCAGGCGCACCGAGACGATCTCCGCGCCGAGGTAGCCAGCAATCTGTTGCGGGATCACGGGGAGGTCTCCGAGGATCCACAGCGACCTCCGCTGGCCGGGCGGCGTGAAGAGGCTGTCGACGTCTGCTACGGGAGCGCTATCGACATAGCCTACGCCGAACGGTCGCTCCAGGTGGACCTGCGTGCCCCGGGCGATGCCCGGGCCGGTGTTCCAGATGTACAAGAGGTAGCGTGCTTCGGATCCGGCGGATACCGGTGTGTCGAACTTCATCTCGATCGCCAGATCCGCGGGATGTTCGATGCTGGGATTTGCGTCATTCCTGCCTGCAGGGGGTGGATCGAGAGAGTCCGCGAGAGAGGAAGCGGGCGTGCCGGTTCGCGGCACGAGGACGACCAGCGTTTCCAAGGGTGTCCAGTCAGGGCACTGAAAGCACCAGTGCACCTCCATCTTCCGTACATACGTGTCCCACACAGCCTCCGTGCCGAACCGCTCCGGCTCGGTGTTTACGATCCCGAGGGGGCAGAGGAATGGGCTGCTGCATCGCGAGCCGGATCGGGTGACGGCAAACCGGTTGTCGTCCGGGGTCGAACCGATCCCGGCGATGCCGGGGCACTGCTGTTCGAGGTGATCGAGCACGCAGTCGTGCGTGGGTTCGTCCATCACCTCGATCTCGATCCCTTGGTAGGACGCGGGATCGAGGGATCTTCCCATGTGGTTCTGGTACTCCTGCGGAAACGACGGGTCGTAGATGAGAAGCCGGAACACGCCTGGGCATCGGTCGGAGACGTACCGTGCCAGCACATCGACGAGGTGCGGATCGACGATCGGCTCTCCTTCCGCACCCATGTCTTGCCCCATGGCCCGTGCGAGGTCAAGAAGGTCGCGGCGATCGATCCGGCCGTCCCCGTTCTGATCGGGAAGGAGCTGCGGATGGCCGCGATTCGCGTGCCAATGGAGAACCGCGGAGGCGGCAACGGCTCCCGAGTACCACGGAGTTCCGCCGGATACGTCCGGCCAATCGATTAGGGCTAAATCGTCAAGCATCACAGCCGGATCGGCGGACGATGCGGAAGCCACGCAAGAAAGGAGTATGAGCGAACTGATCATCACAACGCGTCGTGTCACAGCAGGTGCCCTCATTTGTCCGCCAGTCTATGGATGGACGCCGGCGGCGGCAACTCACGATGCCGTCTGGAATTTGCTGCTCCCATCCTCCCGTCGCGCTGCGCCTCGTCGCACTGGATCCCTCTTGTCTCTTGCCACGGAGGCGTTCGGGTGGGGCGGGAGAGCGGTCATGTGGGGGGGTGGGGCGCGGACACGCGGCGTTTGGGTATGTAGTGCACATCTCTTGACTCTTTGCGTGCTGTGGCTGTAGAGTGATCTGTCTGCACAGAAACGCTGCGTTGCTGTGCGTCTGTAGGATATGAGGGGACAAGGCAGGATAAGGGGGAGAAACACGGATGGGGACGGCTGAAGAAGGAGGACAATCTTGAAACACAGAATCGCTGTGGGGACTATCGTCTTGTGCCTCGTGACCGCGCTGCTCGCTCTTCCCGTTTTGGCATCGGATGCCCAGATGTACTTCGCGTCCGACAAGAACGGACAGAACCGGGTGACGAACATTCAGGAGGGTGACGAGATCTTTATCGTCGTCATTGACAATGACGAGAACATCGACTGCGACGTTCGAGACAAGATCTGGACGGACGTCAAGATCATGGACCCGAAGACGGGTGCCTACATCGTGTGGCGCAGCTATTCCGATAAGACCGGGAATCCTGCTGGACAGCCCTATGATGATGAAGACTACGTGCCATACAAGGGGCACTACCCTGGCACTCCGGGCTGGACGGGTGCAGACTACCTTGAGGAGACCGGCGCCGACACTGGTGTATTCGTATCCAAACGCGCGTTTCAGGTAGGTACGCGCGAAAACTACGACGACCCGTTCCGGAATACTCACGTTGTCGATGACTCAGTGAATGAGGACGGTTACCCGTTGGATTTTCAGTGGGGTGGATACCTTTACGCGGACGGCGACGGCCTGAATGGGGAACGAGACAACATCGCTGCAGATGATCGCTGCTACATGAAGCCGGATCTCGACGAGTACGAATTCATGGATGACATGTCAGGAGCGCTCCTCAAACCCGGGGATAGTCCTAGCTTCTCCTCTGACATCGATGAAGAGGTTTGGGACGGGAATGGTGCCGATTACTTGATCGGCCGCTTCGAGAATATGGATACGCTCGTCGGGATGTACCAGGACCAAAACGACGACACTGATGTTGCGGTTGCGATGATGAAGATCATCGACACCGAAGCGACCATCTCCTGGGATCAGGAGATCTACAAAGACGCCAACAGTGCGGCAACGATTACGGTTGTGGATCCGGACGAGAACCTCAACTGCAACGAGGTTGAGTACGTACCGGTATTCATCATCGTAAATCCGGGTTCATGGAATCCAGACAATAGGGAAGACAATAGCGGCCGAGCGTCCTTCGCGCCGACGACGTTCTGTTCCCTTCTGCACACAGGTGGGGTTGCACCGGTGAACTACGAGGCCATGCGTATCGGAGATCCGTTGACTCGCGCAGCATCTGGATTTGCGATCCGCTGGTACAACATCTACAGCAATGACATGGAGTGGACCGATCCAACCGCTGATGACGACAACCGAGATCCCGTTGTTGACATTGTGGATGGTGTTTACTATATCGAGTATGCGGAGATTGGTGACAACGACGACGTGTTCGGCGACGTACCTTTAGAGCAGTTTGATACCGTCGACCAATACGGGATATGTCGTGTCTCGTTTTTCGCGCAGGAAACCGGAGTTAACACGGGCGTGTTCCAGCTAAACCTGAATTCGATCCTAGTGGATCTAGGCTTCAACTCGTTACGTGTCCGCGACGTGCTGGTTGCCTACTACCTGGATCCGAATGACTTCGATGACTTCAAGTTGGCTGCGGCGTACATCGAAGAGAGACAGCACTCCGTGACGAGCTTCACGGACGAGAATCGAACCGAGAAGGATCTGTACTGGCTCGGCCGTGACCCGATCTACGTCCAGGTGATCGACGCGAACGCAAACGTGGATCCCTGCTGTCCTGAGCAAGTCGTGGTTCACATCTGTGATCCACATGGCGAAGACGATTCGGAGTACTGGATCCTTGACGAGACATCCAGCAACAGCCCTGTGTTCTTCAGCTATGCCGGGATGCAGCTGAGAGCGGCTTGGGATGCTCTAGGTGTTGGAATCGCGGACCTAGACGGCGGCTTCCAGATTCAGTGGGATAACTGGAAGTTCGAGGCATTCAATGAAGACGACGTGATGGCTCGCTACAACGACGTTTACTACGAGACGGATGAAGATGGACTTGCAGGGCTGGGCGACGTTCAGGCGATTGGCGAAAATGCCGATACGCCGTTCCCACCAGAGATCAACCGCATCCGTGTAGCGAACGACGTCAGTTTCGATCTGATGTCGATTGCTGACACGCAGGTGTACGACGGCACGACGGTCAACATGTACTTCCTCGACCGCCAGGGCAACCGGGTCGCGGGGTACGTCAACTCCGACTGCGTGTTCATCGAAGTGATCGATCCGGATCAGGACGAGGATCAGTATCGTCGCGAGCGCGTGTCTGCGTTCTGGTCTCTGCATAACGACTACGATAGCGGCACCTTCGATGCTGGCGGGAACGCGCCATTTGGCCCGATGGATCGAACGGATAACCACGAAGAGTGTGGCTTCGACGATGACGATGAACATGAGATCAACGCGTTGCTTGGAGACACCAATATCTTCACCGAGCCTGGCAGAACGAACAGGGCCTTCGCGAATGTCTACGTGTTGAATCCGCGAAACGGGTACTGGGCTCCCTTGGATGTGTTGGAAACTGGCATTGCCACGGGCGACTTCGTGTCTGTGACATGCATCGATTTGGTCGATGTCTATGAGTGTGTGCCGAGCCTTGGCGTACTGCCAGGCGACACGCTGGTGGCGTTCTACCAGGATCCGTCGAACCACTCCGACAACGCCATGATCTCGATCAAGGTCGGCATCGGCGGTGCCGGAACGCCGCCGAGTCAGCAATCGACGACGATGTTTGTCGATGCTGCCGGAAACGAAGTCGCCGACTACACCGACGCCGATCTGATCTACGTCAAGGTGATCGATCCGTCCCACACAGGGGCCGAAACCCTGGAGAATGCCGTCGAAATCGACGGACAGGCATTCTCTGTGGTGCGCCTCGAAGGCGCACCCAACGACACGTTCATCACCGCGGGTCTCGACCTCGGCGCGGCCGCCGGTGACACCATCACCGCGACCTACGAGGATCCGACCGACCCGACCGACACCAGCTCGGACACGATCACGATCGTCGCCAGCGTGCTGGCGGTCGACGAGTTCTATGCGGCGCCGAATCCGTTCGACGATGAAGCAGCCTTCGGCTACACCGGCAGCGGCATCGCCAGCGTGATGTCCGTCGCGGTCTACGACCTCACCGGCACGATGGTGTGGTCCGACGAGCAAACGAATGTGTCCGAGATCGTCTGGAACGGAACCAACGACGCCGGTGTGGCGCTCGCCAACGGCGCATACCTCTACACGATCACCGCAACCGACGGAACCAACACGTTCCACGGCAAGGGCCTAGTCTTTGTGAACCGCTAGGGCAGTTGGGCGGGTGGCCTCTTGCGGGGCCGCCCGTCCCCTTCCCAAAGGAGGGATGAACGGTATGAAACGAGTCATCGTAACAAGCATGGCGCTCCTTCTGGTCCTGTCCGCGGTTGCGCTGGCCGACGGGATCGGAGCGTTCAGTGCGTTGAAGAACGGTGTAGGCGCCCGCTCCCTGGCGATGGGCGGTGCGTTCGTCGCGGTCGCGGACGACGCCACCGCGATGTTGTGGAATCCGGCCGGGCTCGCCCAGCTCGATGACACACGCCTTGCAGGCATGTCGACCGATCTGTTCGGCATGGGGATCACCCATCAGTTCGTCGGTGCGGTCACCACCTTCGCCAACCTCGGCATCGGCCTCGGTTGGGAACGGGCCGCGATCGACGGCCAGGAGGCGAGCGAAGGCGGCACCCTCGGTGGCACCTTCACCTGGGTCGAACAGGCCCTGATCGGATCGTTGGCCACCAACGTCCTTGACGTAGCGATGGCCGGAGCGAACGTGAAGTACTACCTGGCCGACAGCGGCCTGGGCGACGCGGCCTCCGGCTTCGGCTTCGACCTCGGCCTGTTGGTCAGCCTGGGCGACATGTTCGTGATCGGCGTCAATGCCAAGGACCTCGCCGGCTCCACCATCGCGTGGGACGGCGGAGCGACCGACATCATCTCCGGCCTGTACACCGCCGGATTGGCGATGAAGTTCGCCGAGGACAAGCTGATCATGGCTGCCGATGTCGACTTCGAAGGGACCGGTCTCGGCGATACCCACGTCGGGGTCGAGTTCCAGGTGATCGATGAGTTGGCGCTGCGCGGCGGCGTCGTGCTCACCGACAACTTCCAGGACTACTACTTCACCGTCGGCGCTGGGATCAATGTCGCAGGACTGTACGTCGATGCGGCGTACGTGCTCGAAGAGGACCTCGGCAACACCCTCGTCCTGTCGGCGGAGTTCTCGCTCCAAGGGCTCCTCGGCGAAGAAGAGGAGGAACCGATCGGCGAAGAGTAAGAACCTCGAGGTCTTAGGGCCGGAGGTTTCGCTTGGGCTGGGCAGGGGTGCGATGTGCTTCTGCCCAGCTTTCTTGGCGGATCGCCTGAGATGCCTGCGGGTGCGGCGAGCCAGTGCAAAAAAAGAGACAGCCGTGAAAGAATCACGGCTGTCGATCAGTTGTCTCACGTGTTCACCACAAGGTGCTGCCGAAATACCCGGACCAGCGAGCCGCTACGCGACTTCTTCGCGGTCCAGGTACTGGAGGATCGCCTCAACTACCAGGTAGTTGACGGATCGATCGCGCTCTTCCCCAAGGCGGACTAAGCGTTCGACAGGGTTTAGCTCGAGCTTGTTGGCTGGGATATAGATAGAAAGCTTGTCGAGTATCTCTTTTCGGGCCATCCCTCTTCACCTCCCTCATATGCAGGGTAGCGCATCCGAAACAGCGGATCAACCCCTATGTGCCTATGGATCACGTATCTCACATTGATGACAGCATTGGATACGGTCACTTCGACCGCCGATGAACGCAGCGGCGATGACACCAAGCGTTGTTTTCGGTGTATAGTGGATATCTGAGAACGGAGGTGGCGGAAGTGAAACAACGATGGTTGTTGGTCGGGTGCGTGGCACTGGCCGTCATGGTTACTGTGGGATTGGTGGGGACAGCAGCAACGTCGACGTTGTTCGGAACACGCTATAGGATCGGGGAAACCGTTCAGTTCAAGATTGAGGATTCCACGACCTGGTTCTGGAACTGCTGTTGTACCTCCTGTTGCGAGGAAACGTTGGTTCTCGGCTGGCGCATCGTGGCCGCAAACGGTGTCACCGTATACAACGTGGCACATGATGCGGGCGTGCCCGGTTCTGCATGGCAAGGGTCCTGGACGCAAATCGATATGGAAGGGCTGGCGATCGGTCCCGGTTTGTACACGCTCTATGTCGACACGTCGGCCGGAACGCTCTCACGTTGCCTGACGATCTACGATCCGTGCTACCGGTGTTACGATCCATGTTCTACGTGTTCGTGCGAACAGGTGACGGCGATCACCAATTGCTCGTGCAAGGTTAGCCTGGTGTTTGTCGATCCGTGCCGGACGACCGGGTGTATCTCGCTGTTCGGCTGGTTCGGATGTGGCTGTGGGACTTGCACGTGGGGCTGCTGTCCTTAAGGGAGATTCGGAGCCGATTTCCGTTGTGGCGGGCGTCGACTGTTGCGCGGCGCCCGCATTCCGAATCGCTGCCTGTGGTCCCGGTCCTTGACCGCCTGAAGCGATCCCGGTACGCTTCGTGTGTACGAATCGCGAGGGTGGCGGAATTGGCAGACGCGCTAGCCTTAGGAGCTAGTGCCTTCGGGCGTGCGGGTTCGAGTCCCGCCCTTCGCAGTTGAAGGTCTCCGAAAGGAAAGCTATAATGATCCAACAGATGCGGGAATAGCTCAGCGGTAGAGCACTGCCTTGCCAAGGCAGGGGTCGCGGGTTCAAATCCCGTTTCCCGCTCTCGCAAGGCCGGGGAACAACAGAATGCGGATGCCGGGATGGCGGAATTGGCAGACGCAAGGGACTTAAAATCCTTTGAGGATTTCCTCGTGCGGGTTCGAATCCCGCTCCCGGCAGATGAATAGAGAAGATTCCGCGGGGTGGAGCAATCAGGAAGCTCGTCGGGCTCATAACCCGGAGGTTGTCGGTTCGAATCCGGCCCCCGCAACCAGCAGGGCGGCGTAGCTCAACTGGCTAGAGCGTTCGGCTCATATCCGAAAGGTTCGGGGTTCGAGTCCCTGCGCCGCTAGAGTAGTCTTTTTTTTAGGGCTTGGGGGCGTAGCTCTAACCGGGAGAGCGCTGCGTTCGCAACGCAGAGGTTGGCGGTTCGAATCCGCTCGCCTCCAAAAGACCTTACCAAGAAGAGGAACCGGTGACACATGGTCGCTGGTTCCTTTTTGCTTCCGTCATCCGCGGGTTGCGCGACCTCTTCTTCGACGTTCGAGGGTTCCGCGCCATAATGTTGAGAGCGAGTCCGCTCTGCAATGCGCGGTGCTCCTGCGCTGTTGGTCCTCATGCGAGGATCGGTTCGGTCTGCGTGGCGCGGAGGGATCGAGGATCCGTACCCTTGCGGTTCGATGAAAGAGAAGGACCGACGGGCTGTGCTCCTCTTGTGGGTGCAACGACCATCGGTCTTCTCTTGCGGCACCGTGCCGGTGCTAGATCACCTACCAGGCAATGCTTAGTCCGAGTGTCCAGCTCGATACGCCGGCCGAGCTGAGCCCGACGGAGGTCCGCAACGAGAGATCGTACATCACCAGCATCTGTACTCGGAACTCCGATTCCACCCAGTCGAAGAGTGCGCCGGAGTCTCCGAAGTAACTTAGGGCGAGGAACGATAGGGTGCGATTGCAGCCGTCTCCGCGATAGACGCCGATTCCGATGACTTCCCAATACTCGGTCAGTTCCTCGCCCGCGCTGCCGCAGATCCCGACCTGACCGGCGGGAGCAACCCATACGGCATCGGCCAGACTGAAGCTCTCTTTGCGGTAGAGGCTGAAGTTAACGGTGTCGAAGATGGAGAGGGAGCGGAATCCTACGGAGTTTGCCTCCACGAACAGATCGAGGCCGTACACCGAGAATCCGGTAATCAGTGTTCCGTTCTGTGCGGTGACCAGATCGATCAGTACCTGCCCGTAGCAGTTCCGGTTGCCGAGACCGAACTTCGGCTCGATCGTCAGGGATTTCGACTGCAACATATACACAAGGCTGACGTCCAGATTGATCGGCAGTGCTCCGATGGACCAGATCTCCGCGTGGAACTCCTGGCTCTGGAAACTGGTTGCGGAGACGTTCGTGGTTGCGGTCAGCGTGACGTCGTAGCAGATCGTGGATTCGACGATGAGCTGCTGCCCCGTGAAGAGGAGACTCCCCGACTGGACCGGCGCGACATCGTAGTAGCGTTCAGACCAGGACGGCGCGACGCAATCGGTGGGTTCACAGACCGCATAGGAAGGCCCTGGCGAGAAGAGGATGCCGTCGAGCGTTGCGCCAAGGTAGGTCAAGCTGCGCACCGTGGTGGCACCCAGTGAGGTTCCCAGTTCAAGGACCGCACCGCGGAAGACGGCTCCTTCGAACATCGATCCGAGAAATCCGACGTAGTAAGTCGTCCAGAACGAGCCGAAGTCGAGCTTTGCGAATCCTCCGGCATAGGCGAACTGCCACGGATCCGGCGTAAAGAGAACATCGGCCTGCAAAGAGAAGAAGGCCACCGTCGACTTGAGCTGGAAGCTCTGCCACAACCATCCGCTGTCCGAGAAGTCAGACTGCGTCCCGACGGAGACCGGACCGAAGTTAAATGCTGCGTCGAGACGGGAGTGAAACGCTGTGACCGGGTTGGTCTGCACGGTTGCCAGCGTCATGTCCGCAGTCCATGCTCCGGTGAACATCTGTCCGGTCGCTCCCACCATGGCGAGCAGTACGATTACGAAGGCTCCAAGCAGCACGGTACACGTCTTCGCCATGTCTCGCATCTCCCTTGCTTTCTGCAGATTGCTGTAGTCCTGCACAACGCCCGGCGAGGGAGTCGTTCAAGGGACCAAAGCTACGAGAGCCTATCCTGTTCTACGCTGTCGCGTGCATTCGCGCGACCTTTGCATGGGGGAAATGGGTCACCTGTCCACTCAGCGAACGTCCCGTTTCCGTTCGACACACTCCGTTCGGAAATCTGCTGGGGGCGTTGGCAGGCGGCACCGGTTGCGGTAGACTTTCGATCGATGAGACGCTTTCTGATTCTTGGACACAAGGCGCCGGTGGATTCGTCGTTCTCATTGAGCGACCTGCCCGGCGGAGCAGGGCGGCTGGATGTTCTGTGCCGCGCCGTGGGGGCGTCGTTGTTTCTCTCGCATGGCATCCGGCTCGATGTCGAGACCGTCTTGCTGATTCGCAATGAGATCCAGATTCGCTTTGCCGGCGACCAGGTACGCAGGATCAATCCGGATGAACGCTCAACCGCGGCGATCATCCGTCATGCCCTGGATGCGATCGGCCAGGAGGAGATCGAGAGTACACCAGGTGTCTACGTCTCACGACGGTCGCTCTCCGATGCCCTGGATCGTCTCTACCAGCTCGAGGCGGCGCCGATTCTGCTCCATGAGGACGGTGCGCCGGCCGAATCGTACGCATTCCCGGAGAATCCGGCGTTCATCCTCTCGGACCATCTCGAATTCACAGATGAGGAACTCGAGATCATGGACGACTTGCCCCGTGTGTCCGTTGGACCGACGTCTCTTCATACCAGTCAGGTCATTACCATCATTCACTTCCTGCTCGATCGATTCGAGCAGGACCTAAATAGTGATCTGGTGCTGTGTCACGTCGTGTGGGGTGAGCCGAAGGCGCAGTTGATCAAGGGACTGCTGGAGGACTTCTCGATTCCCTGCAACCTGGTCGGGCACGTTCCGGCGTCGGTGTACCCCGTGGTGCTCAACGGGCTTGCCTCGGTGCGCATCATGGTTCGTCCCCGCGATCTGGAACGCGCGCGGGCGATCATCGGCGATTACTTCGAGGAACCCGTCGAGGAGTAGTCCGTTGCCGGTGTGTGGGCTCTCCGTGATCGGTGGGAGGTGCTCCTTTCATGGTTCCCGAACCGCAATGCCCTGACCGGCTGGACGAGGCCCGGGCGCGGATGGTGGCGCAGGACCTCCGGCATCGATCGATCGCCGACCGGCGCGTTCTTGAGGTGATGGGGCGCATCCCTCGGCACGAATTCGTTCCCCCCGAATACGCTTCGGAGGCCTACGCCAATTGGCCCTTGCCGATCGGCGAGGGACAGACGATCTCGCAACCGTACATCGTGGCGCTCATGTCGGAGGCATTGGAACTCACCGGCAGAGAGAAGGTTCTCGAGCTGGGCACCGGTTCCGGATACCAGACCGCGATTCTGGCCGAACTGGCCGGCGAGGTCTGGTCGATCGAACGTTCGCCGATCCTCTCGCAGGCGGCACAGGATCGCTTGCGGTCCCTCGGCTACGGAGACGTTCACTGCGTGGTTGGGGATGGGACCGCGGGCCTGCCGAAAGAGGCGCCGTTCGATTGCATCTTGGCCACCGGAAGCCTCCCGGCGGTTCCGGAGCCGCTGCTTGGGCAGCTGTCTCCCCAAGGACGCTTCGTGGGTCCCGTGGGACGGATGACGGAGCAGCGTTTGGTCTGCATCGCGTATCATCCTCCGAGATTCGTGCGGCGAATCCTCGGTGCGTGCCGATTCGTTCCGCTTGTCGGAGCGGACGGCTGGCCCGAGTAGCTACAGGGAACAGGAAGAAGGAGACATCATGCGCAGTATCGATCTTCGAAGCGATACGGTTACCCGGCCTACGGATGGGATGAGAAGGGCAATTGCCGACGCGGTGGTCGGAGACGATGTGTTCGGTGAGGATCCCACTGTCCGGCGCCTTGAAGATCGAATGGCAGACCGCCTCGGCATGGAGGCCGGTCTGTTCGTCGTGAGCGGGACGATGGGAAACCTGGTGGCGATGCTGGTCCATGCGGGGCGAGGCGATGAGATCATCGTCGGCAATCTCGCGCACACCTTCCTCTATGAGGCCGGCGGATGCGCCGCATTGGGCGGGATCCATCCACACGTACTTCCCAATCTCGCCGATGGAACGATGGATTTGGGGCAGATCCAACTGGCGATTCGCAATCCCGACGATCTGCATCAACCGAGAACTCGGTTGATCTGTCTGGAGAACACCCACAATCGCTGTGGCGGGATCGCCGTTTCGGTGGAGTACATGGCCTCAGTATCGGAGATCGCGAAGCGCCACGGCCTGGCCGTCCATCTTGACGGGGCGCGGCTGTTCAATGCGGCCGAGTCCCTCAACGCCGAACCGCGCGAGATCTGCGCGCAAGTGGATTCGGTGATGGTCTGCCTGTCCAAGGGTCTTGGCGCACCGATCGGATCCATCCTGTGCGGAACGCGCGAGTTCATCGCCGCGGCGCGGCGGGCACGGAAGCTTGTGGGGGGAGGAACCCGGCAGGTCGGCCTCCTGGCTGCAGCGGGGTTGTATGCAATGGATCATCACATCGAGCGTCTGGCGGAAGACCACGACAATGCCGCGCGTCTCGCCGCTGGGATTGCACAGATCGACGGGCTGAATTGCCCTCAGGGTGAGACGCCGGATGCGCCTTGGTCGAATCTGGTGTACTTCACGGTCGACGGCGCCGCGGCCGGAGATCCGTCGCTCGATGCCGTGGTCCTCGCCGAGCGGCTTCGTGAGCACAACGTCCTGGCGATCCCATTGGGAAGCGATCGCACGGGAATGCGCATGGTGACGCACCTTGATGTGCGTTCGGAAGACATCGACGATGTTCTCCCCGCCCTGCGGTCTGCGATGAAAGAGACATGAGTCCCGCGGTTCGCTGAATCACGTCGGCGCCGAATGCCGTCCAGGTTCTTCTGAGATCGGAAGCCAGCCTCTATCGTTTAGTCCAAGCACACCGGGTGGTGCGAGCGGCTTTCTCCTGTCTGTGAAAGCCCTCGCCCCAGTTGCCCGCCGCTGTAAAGGGGGGACACGATGAAGGGGCTAGCGTTGGCGCTGCTTGCGGCCTTGTTGACCAGTATCTCGGCGATCGGCGGACCGATCGAGATCGGTTTTGGTGCAGGACCCGCGGCAACATCACTGGAAGAGATCAATGCATCGATCACGGTCTTCAATGCCGTGATCGAACATCTGAACGAGACGTTTGCCGCACACCCGAATGTCTCCGGGGTTGTGGGGCCGATCGCTCCTATGGGGAGCGGCCTGTCTGTTTCTGCTTCGGAGAGGTACTGGATCACCGATTGGCTCGCGCTCGGAGCGCAGGTGGAGTACGTGCGCTCCTCCACATCTGTTCTTGGTCAGTATCAGGGAACCGAGAGCGGCGTGTCGACGCTGGACATTGCGCTCGGGATGAGCGCCGTAGGATTCACGGTCGGCGGCCGGGTGACCTTCCTCGATATGGGGCTTCGGCTTGCCGGTGAGGCGAGCGCGGGCTACTACTATGCCACATTCAACCGCTCGGTCGTGTTCGAGATCCCCTCGGAGTACCCCGATGCGCTGGCCGGTGTTCCACCGGAAGGTGCGGGACGATACACCGGCGGAACCTTCGGATTCGAGGTCGGGCTTTCGCTTTCCTACCCCGTGACCTCTTGGTTCACCATGGGTTCGTTTCTTAGCTATCGATCGGCCGGCATCCCGGTGCTCACCGATCTTCAACAAGTGAAGCTGGATCTCGACGGCGACGGAAACGCCGATGCCGTGAATCTCGACGGGATCGTGGTACAGCTTACCTTTTCTCTGGCGATAGATCTCTCCCCCGATGGGAGAAAGGAGTGATGCTATGAGGACAGTACGATACATCCTCACAATTGGTGCTGGTGTTGTCCTGATTGCAGCGCTCGCCGGTTGCCTCCAGCAATCCAACCCGCAAGCCTTGTTTACAGCCTCCATGGACGAGCACGTCGTACCGTTTACGGTCAGCTTCGATGGCTCTCTCTCCTACAACGCCGGCGGAGAGATCGTGGACTACCTGTGGACATTCGGAGACGGAGGATCGGAAACGGGGCAGATCGTCGAGCACGTGTACGTCGACGATGGAGTGTACCAAGCGAAACTTACCGTGATCGATGAGGGAGGACTCTCTTCGTCGAGCATCCTCGAGGTTCACGCGTTGAACCCGCCTCCGACGGCCGGGTTCTCCTACACGCCCCGGAGCAATCTGGAGGGCGTGTACTTCGTTTCGTGCAGCGAAGCGATCACCTTTGACGCACAAGACATGTGCGATGACGACGGCACGATCGTTTCCTATGAGTGGTACTTCGGGTATCGCGATGCGCAGGGAGAACCGGTGACCGCGATCGGCCCGGTGGTGACCCACGAATTCCTGTATGCGGGAACCTACAACGTGACCCTCACCGTCACCGACAACGATGGCGGCGTGACCGAGTACGTGGAGAAGCTCGATGTGAAGGGCGGGCCGCCCTGCAATGCCGACATCACCGGCGACATCCCGTGGAACGGAGGGGGGACTTGCTCATGAAGCGATTCGCTGTGCTAGCTCTTCTCGCGCTGCCGCTGTTTCTTTCGGGCTGCGTTCTGGACACGATCATGAGCGATTTGGTCAACAGCGCACCGGGTGCTGTGGTCGATGCGACACCCAGGGAGGGCGCGGCACCGCTTCTTGTGGCCTTCGATGCGGGGTACTCACACGATGAGGATGGCGCGATCGTCGATTACATCTGGCAGTTCGACGATCCGTCCGATACATCGACGGCAAACGGTCTGGTCGCCGAGCACACCTACGCACATCCGGGAACCTATATGGCGAAGCTCACGGTCATCGACAACGAGGGGCAGGTGGACTCGCAGTACGTTGCGATTGTCGTGTCCGACCCTCCCCCGGTGGCCAAGGCTTCAGTGAGCAGCAAATCCCCGCTTCCTGGGGTCAGCGTTTCATTCGATGCCTCGGCGTCGGAGGACTATGACGGGACCATCACATCCTATGCTTGGGACTTCGGCGACGGCGGCACGGCGACGGGGCCTACCGCGAGTCACGCGTTTGTCACCGGCGGATACTACGTGGTGACGCTCACCGTGTTCGATGACAGCGGGCTCAGCGCCTCCACGAATATCGGGATCAACGTTCAACCGGGAACCAGCAATTGCACACCGCTCCCGGGTGGTGGAAGCACCTGCGGCGGCGGCGGAATCGCACCATTGGCCGTGATCACCGGCCTGCCCTCGTGCAGTGGCGGAACGTGCGGCCGGCCGCTGACCTTCGATGGTACGGCATCGCGTCCGGGAACCGGGGACATGGTGTCGTACTCGTGGGACTTCGGCGATGGGACGGTGGCCGATGGGCCGATCGTGACCCACGTCTACACCACTCCCTGGACCTATGTGGTGACGCTCACCGTCGTCGACGAGAGCGGAGCGGTCGGACGCGCACAAGGAAGCTGCCCAATCGGCGGATCTACGTGCTACTAGCCTCGAGGAATGCAAGAAGGAACTTCAAGCGGCGGTCGCTCCTCCTGGGGCGGCCGTTGCTGCCGTTCCGAGAACCGCTGATAGAAAGCGGCCTGTATGCGAGGACGCGACGGCTGCGATCTGCTCGGGAGTTCCTTTTGCTACAACGGTTCCGCCGCCGTCTCCCCCCTCGGGACCGAGGTCGATGATCCAATCGGCGGTCTTGATCACATCCAGGTTGTGCTCGATGACGATCACGGTATTCCCTGAGTCGACCAAGCGATGGAGGACATCGAGCAACTTGCTGACGTCCGCGGCGTGAAGCCCGGTCGTCGGTTCATCGAGGATGTACAGCGTCTTTCCGGTTGATCGCCGGGACAGCTCCTTGGCCAGTTTGATTCGTTGCGCCTCTCCCCCGGAGAGTTCGGTGGCCGGCTGGCCGAGCTGAACGTAGGAGATTCCTACGTCATACAGCGTCTGCAGCCGATGCTGAATCTTCGGAACGTTGCCGAAGAACTCCAGCGCCTCTTCGATCGACATCGACAGGACATCGGCGATGGTCTTTCCCTTGTACCGCACCTGCAGCGTCTCGCGGTTGTACCGCGTGCCTTTGCAGACATCGCACGGCACGTAGATGTCCGCCAGGAAGTGCATCTCGATCTTTTCCTGTCCTTGCCCCTGGCACGCCTCGCACCGTCCGCCTTTGACATTGAAGCTGAACCGCCCTGCGCTGTAGCCGCGGAGCTTGGCATCGGGCGTCTTGGCGAACAGCGCGCGGATGTCGTCGAAGACCTTGGTGTACGTGGCTGGGTTCGACCGTGGGGTCCGGCCGATGGGGGACTGGTCGATCTCGATTACCTTGTCGATGTGTTCGATGCCTTCGATCTTCTCGTGCTTCCCCGGCCGCTTGCTCGCTAGGTGGAGTTCGTGGGCGACGCCGCGGTACAGGATGTCCTCCACCAGGGTGCTCTTGCCCGAGCCGGAGACCCCGGTGACGCAGACGAAGCGTCCGAGGGGGAACGATACGTCAATTCCCCGTAGGTTGTGGGCTTGCGCACCAAAGAGCCGCAGCCGCTTCCCGTTTCCGGGACGGCGCTCGGCAGGGACATCGACCCGGAGCTTGCCGGACAGGTACCGTCCGGTGACGGATGCTTCGCACGCGGCGACCTCCTCGGGCGTACCCGAGGCCACGACGTATCCCCCGTGAGCACCCGCACCGGGGCCAAGATCGAGGATGTGGTCGCTCTCGTGCATCGTCTCTTCATCGTGCTCGACGACGATCACCGTATTGCCGAGATCGCGAAGCCCTTTCAGCGTCTCGAGCAGCCGCCGGTTGTCGCGCTGATGCAGGCCGATCGAGGGCTCGTCGAGGACGTACAGCACCCCGGTAAGTTGGCTGCCGATCTGCGTGGCCAACCGGATCCGCTGTGCCTCGCCCCCGGCAAGCGTCCCCGCTTGCCGATCGAGCGTCAGGTAATCGAGTCCCACGGCGACCATGAACCCCAAGCGGGCCTTGATCTCCTTGAGGATCTGCGTGGCGATCATCTCTTCGCGCGGAGACAGGGTGAGGTTGTCGAAGAAGGTTAGCGCGGAGCGAATCGACAAGGCCGTGATCTCGTGGATGTTCAGGCCATCGACGGTGACGGCGAGGATCTCCGGCTTCAGGCGGGCGCCACCGCAGACCGGACACGGAAGGGTGGTCACAAACTGCTCGAGTTCCTGCCGCCAATGGTCGGATGTGGTCTCCCGGTACCACCGTTCGATGGACGGGACGATGCCCCGGAACGGCCGCTTGATCGTGCGCGTGTAGCCCGAAGATGATGTGTACTCGAAACTGATCGGCTTGCCCTTGGTCCCGTGAAGAATGACGTTTTGTACCTTCTTCGGGAGTTCACCGAGCGGGGCGTGCGGATCGAAAGACAGTGCCTGTGCAAGGCCGTGTATCTGTCCCTCGAGCCAACGGCTCTTGGAATTGGCGAATGGGATGAGTCCTCCGTCGAGCAGCCCGAGGCGAAGATCGAGCACCAGGTCCGGATCCACCTCCTTGCGCTGCCCGAGGCCGGTGCATTCGGGGCAGGCGCCATACGGGTTGTTGAACGAGAACATCCGCGGCGACAGTTCCTCGTAGCTGACGCCGCAACGGATGCAGGCGTAGTGCTCGCTGTAGACGTGCTCGGTCTTGTCCTCTTCGATAATGGTCACCAGACCACCGCCGTGTTTCAGCGCCGATTCCACGGAATCGGCAATTCGGGCCCGCTTGACCGGTTCCACCACCACGCGGTCCACAACGATGTCGATCGTGTGCTTCCTGTTCTTTGCCAGTTCGATCTCTTCGTACAGGGTCCGGGTAATGCCATCGACGCGGACGCGCGTGAACCCTTCCTGGCGGATCTCCTCGAAGGTTCCCTTGTATTCTCCCTTTCGGCTCCGTACGACCGGCGCCAGGATCTCGATCCGTTTCCCTTGAGGAAGCGCCATGATGGTGTCGATGATCTGCTCGGCCGATTGCTGGCTGATCGGATCGCCGCATGTTGGGCAGTGGGGGTGGCCGATTCGCGCGAATAGCAGCCGGAGGTAGTCATAGATCTCGGTCACGGTGCCGACCGTCGAACGGGGGTTGTGGCTGCGCGTCTTCTGATCGATCGAGATCGCCGGGGAGAGACCCTCGATCAGATCGACGTCCGGTTTCTCCATCTGTCCGAGAAACTGGCGGGCGTACGCCGACAGCGATTCGACGTACCGGCGTTGGCCTTCGGCATAGATCGTGTCAAAGGCAAGTGAGCTCTTGCCCGAACCGGAGATCCCTGTGATGACGATCAGCCGGTTGCGCGGCAGAACCACATCGATGTTCTTCAGATTGTGCTCACGAGCTCCCTTGACGCGGATGATGTCGCTCATAGTTCCTTCTTCAGCTTCCTGATCTCATCCCGGAGTGAGGCGGCAAGCTCGAATTCCAACTTGTTCGCCGCATCCAGCATCTGTGTTTCCAGTTCACGGATGAGGTCCACCAAGCCGTCCCTTGTCTTGGGGGCGACCACCTTGGGGGCCTCGCGGGGCCTTTCCTCACCGCCGCGGAGGAGCTGCACGATGTCGGTGATCTGCCGCTCGACCGTCTTCGGGGTGATGTTGTGTTCCACGTTGTAGGCCAGCTGGATCTTGCGCCGGCGGTTCGTTTCCCGGATGGCGTGCTGGATCGAGTCGGTGCGCTTGTCGGCGTACAGCAACACCTTCCCGCGGACGTTGCGTGCTGCGCGCCCGATCGTCTGGATCAGCGACGTGCCGGAGCGAAGGAATCCCTCCTTGTCCGCGTCGAGCACCGCGACCAGCGCGACTTCGGGCAGGTCCAATCCTTCTCTCAACAGATTGATACCGACCAACACATCGAACGTTCCCTGTCGCAGCTCTCGCAGAATGTCGATCCGGTCGAGCGTATCGATCTCGGAATGCAGGTACCGGGCACGGATTCCGAGGTCGACGAGGTACTCCGTGAGGTCCTCGGCCATGCGCTTGGTGAGCGTGGTCACCAAGACACGATCCTGTCGCTCGATGCAGGTTCGGATCTCTCCCAACAGATGATCGATTTGCCCCTTGACCGGGTGAACTGAAACCTCCGGGTCGACCAGACCGGTCGGCCGGATGATCTGCTCAACCACCTTCTTGCTGTGCTGCGCTTCGTACGGTCCGGGGGTCGCCGACGAGAAGATCACCTGGCCGATCCGGCGTTCGAACTCCTCGAACGTCAGCGGGCGGTTGTCGAGTGCCGACGGGAGACGGAATCCGTAGTCGACCAACGTCGTCTTGCGCGAACGGTCTCCGTGATACATCCCGCGAATCTGCGGCACCGTCTGGTGTGACTCATCGATGATCAACAGGAAGTCACTCGGGAAGTAGTCGAGCAGCACAGACGGAGGCTGGCCGCTTCGCCGGCCGTCGAGGTGCCTGGAGTAGTTTTCGATGCCGTTGCAGTAGCCCATTTCTTGGAGCATCTCCAGATCGTAGCGCGTCCTCTGCCCCAGCCGTTGTGCCTCCAGCAGCCGGTTGTCGCGCTGAAGCTGTGCCAGCTGTTCCTCCAGCTCCTCCTGGATCCCTTCGATAGCCTGCTTGACCTGCTGCTCGGGTGTCACAAAGTGAGAGCCGGGGTAGATGGTGACCTCGTCCAGTTCGCGAAGCGGGTGGCCGGTCACCGGATCGAGGATTACGATCCGGTCGATCTCGTCTCCGAAGAACTCCAGACGCACGATTCTCTCTTCGTACGCCGGAATGATCTCTACCGTGTCCCCGCGAACGCGGAACGTTCCACGCTCGAAGCCGATCTCGTTTCTGGTGTACTGGAGGCCGATCATGTTGCGCAGTACCTCGTCGCGATCCCACGCCTCTCCGCGCTTCAGGGAGAGCGACATGTCGTAGTAGCTCGCGGGAGATCCCAGTCCGTAGATGCACGAAACCGAAGCAACGATGATCACATCCCGCCGCTCGAACAGCGCCGAGGTTGCGGCGTGCCGGAGCCGGTCGATCTCATCGTTGATCGAAGAGTCCTTCTCGATGTAGGTATCCGTTTGGGGTATGTACGCCTCGGGCTGGTAGTAGTCGTAGTACGATACGAAGTAGTGCACGGCGTTGTCGGGGAACAGCTCGCGGAACTCATTGGCGAGCTGGGCCGTCAGGGTCTTGTTGTGCGCGATCACCAGCGTGGGGCGCTGAATCTGGTGGATGACGTGGGCCAGCGAGAAGGTCTTCCCCGTCCCTGTGGCGCCCAACAGCGTTTGGAACCGCAATCCGGCTTCAACGCCCGCGGTCAGCTGTTCGATCGCGCGGGGCTGATCTCCTCGCGGTGTAAGCTCACCTGATATGTGAAATCCGGCTTCTTCTCCGACGCGTGGTAGTTTCATGGCAGGGTAGCATGGTACCGGACCGACGCATTTCGTTCAATGGGCCCGGTGAACCGTGCGCAGCGCGCCGCGCGGTGTCGATTACACGATTCGGAAGGCGGTGAAACCGCCTGTGGGTTCCGACCATGCGGCGTCCACGGATTCGACGGTTGCATGGTCCGGGCCGTGGGCTAGCCACGACAGCAAGGACTCCAGGGTCTCCCGTGGCCCCTCGGCCACCACGGCGACCGTGCCATCGGGCCGGTTGCGGACGGTACCGACCAGGCCGAGGCGCATCGCCTCGACACGTGTGGTATAGCGATAGAACACGCCTTGGACAATCCCGTGGATCGTTGCTTCGAGTCGTGCGTCGTTGCTCATGGATCGAATCTCCGTGGTGAAGTCTATCCGACCTGGTGGCGAACGCAATCCAATCCGTGTCCGTGCCGGTGGGGGTCGGCTTCCTACAAGGTCCGCCGGGAGCGACCGATCCGTTGGAACAGGCTTCTGCGGGAAGGAGACAGCGCAGCGAGGAGGCCGGGCAACTCTCCGAAGTGATCGATCACGTGGTGCGGCGGCGGCTCGTCGCTCGACGCCTCGTGTTCCCACATCACGTGGTAGGGAACGAGAATTGCCGTGCCGCCAAGCGAAACGACTGGTTGGATATCGGAGCGCGGCGAATTGCCGACCATCACGAAGCATTGCGGATCCACACCGCGTTCGTTCAGCAGCTTGGCATACACCTCCGCGGTCTTCTCGGTGACCACATCGACTTCGACGAAGTAGGGCGCGAGCCCGGAGCGGTCGAGCTTGCGCCGTTGGTCGAGAAGGTCGCCCTTGGTGATCAGCCACAGCGGGTAGGTGTGGGCAAGGAGCGATACCGTTTCGCGGACGTGAGGGAGAAGGACGACATCGGCGGCGATCATGGTTCGTCCGAGCCGGAGGATCTCCTGGATCGTTTGGTGATCGATCTCGTCTCCCCCGAAATCCAGCGCGGTCTCGATCATCGACAGGATGAAGCTTTTGATTCCATATCCATAGAGCGCCAGATTGCCGCGCTCGGTGGAGAGGAGGTGTGCCTTGACCTCATCGCTGGAAGCGAAGCGGGCCAGCCCATCGACCAACCGCTGCTGCGTTTCCTGATACAGCGGCTCGTTGTGCCACAGCGTGTCATCGGCGTCGATTCCGATCGCCTCGATGCGAAGCGGCCGTTGGGGGGGGCGGTCTTCTCGATGGTTCGCCATGATCTGATCATCATCCGGAAGATCGCCTCGCAGTGCAATCCATTGGGTGGCTCCGATTCCACACGCGGGACCGAAGCGTTATGAAGAGAACCACCTATGCGATCAGGCGGAGGCCGAGCGCCTCGGCACGCTGCAGGGCCTGGGCGGATTTCGTCCGGGAGACACGGCGGCGCAGCACGGGAATCTCGTTTGCGCGATAGCACGGACGATACTGGCTCATCACGTGAACGGCCGTTCCGGGCGAAACGTCGTTGGCGAGAAAGCGAAGCACACTGTCGGTTCCTTCGAGGCCGCCGGCATCGATCATCAGGTTTCCGGTCTGACGGAACATTTCCCGTACCGCCTCGCGGGATCGGGCCACGTACTCCTCGATGCCGGACATGCGCAGAGCAGTGCCATCGTCACCGTACTTGATGTCGGGCATGTACACATCGACGACCCCGTCGAGGCATCGAAGAACCTCGACCGACTCGTACCCGCCGCAGTTCCAGACGATCGGAATCGACCAGCCGGTGTGGGCGGCTTCCGCGAGCGCGCGGGCGATCGCCGCGGCATGTGGTGTCGGAGTCACCAGGTTGAGGTTGTGGCACCCGCGCCGTTGAATCTCGAGGGAGATCCCTGCCAGTTGGCGATCGGAGACCTCGGTGCCTTCGCGCTCCTGACTGATCGATGCGTTTTGGCAGTAGATGCATGTGGGTTTACAGCCCGAGAAGAAGACCGTGCCCGATCCTTGCCAACCGACGAGCGCCTGCTCTTCCCCGAAGTGCGGTCCGTAGCTTGCGATGCGGGCAAGGTTTCTGGCACCGCACCGGCCGACCGCGGCGGCGATCGAACGACGCGGCGTTCCACAAGGCATCCTCTTTCGGGATGCAACGTGTTACAGTGGAGGTAGTTCGCATGAAGATGGAGATGAAAGGAGGCCGCGTGAACGTGTTCGAGGGCCTCGCGAATCGGTTGCACGTCCGCTTCCGGTCAAGCCGGCCCAACAGGGGTGGGAGTTGGAGGGCGCCATGACGCAGGAGCGATCAAAGCAGACCGATCCTGAAGATCCGGTGGAACTGCTTCGAGCGTTGCTTCGCTACGACACGACCAATCCGCCGGGAAACGAGGGCCCGTGCATCGGATTCCTGGCACAGCGGTTCGAGCGGGCCGGATTGAAGACCACAGTGCGTGCGAAGGATCGGAACCGGCCGAATCTGATCGCCCGTCTTCCTGGGCGGGGTGAAGCCCCGCCACTGCTCTTGTACGGCCACGTCGATGTTGTGCCCGCAAAGGGGCAGCGCTGGCGGCACCCCCCGTTCGAGGCCGTCGAATCGGATGGGTATCTGTGGGGCCGCGGCGCCCTCGACATGAAGAGTGGGGTGGCGATGATGGCCTCGGCGGTTCTGCGTGCCGCGGGGCGTGGCGTCGTTCCGGCCGGCGACGTATTGTTCGCCGCCCTGTCCGACGAAGAAGCGGGGGGCTACTTCGGTGCGAGATACCTGGTGGAGGAACACCCGGAGGATTTCGCCGGGGTTCGATACGCGATCGGGGAGTTCGGCGGGTTCCCGCTATGGATCGGTGGGCAGCGATTCTATCTGGTTCAGGTCAGCGAGAAGCAGCCGTGTTGGATCGAGGGCCGGCTCACGGGGCCGGCCGGGCACGGCGCATTGCCGATGCGCGGCGGCGCGATGGCGAACCTGGGACGTGTTCTCACCCGGCTTGATCGAAGGCGGTTGCCGGTCCACATCACGCCGACAACGCGCAGGATGGTGAAAGCGCTTGCCGAAGGCCTTTCGCCGGGCAAGCGCATTGCGCTTCGCCGCTTGCTCTCACCGCATTGGACCGACACGGTGCTGAAGGCGCTTGGACAGACGGGGCGTGCATTCGAGCCGCTGTTTCGCAATACGGTCAATGCAACGATCGTGCGGGCGGGAGACAAACCGAACGTCATTCCAAGCGAGATCCTCCTCGGTCTCGATGTGCGGCTTCTACCGGGATTTGCTCCCGATGATCTGTATGCGGAGCTGCGTACGATCCTCGGCGGAATCAACCTGTGCTACGAGGTCAAGCTGTACGATCAGGCGGTGGAGGTGGGAGATCTCGGCCTGTTCGATTTGTTGGGAGATGCGTTGCGTGAGCAGGATCCCGGCGCGATCCCTATTCCGTATATGCTCCCCGGAAGCACCGATGCCCGCTTCTTCTCCGCGTTGGGAATTCAGTCGTACGGATTTACACCGATGCGGCTTCCGGCGGGGTTCAGCTTCTTCGACACGATTCACGCGGCCGATGAGCGGATTCCGATGGATGCTGTTCGATTCGGCGCCGACACGATCTACCGTCTGATTGAACGATACCCCGGATAGACAGGATGCCGGCTCACAGGTGTGGCGCGAGGAGGGACACGATCCGAGTGAGTGGTTCGATATCGGCCTCCGTGAAGGCATCGGTTTCGACCGCGTCGACATCGAGGACGGCAACAACGTTGCCGTGGAAGAGGATGGGTACCACGATCTCGCTCCTCGATCGATCATCGCATGTGATGTGGCCGGGAAACGCGTCGACGTCGGCGACTACAACGGCCGACCGTGTCTGGACGGCGTGTAGGCAAACGCCTTGACCTCTCAGAACCTGACACGCGACCGGACCCTGGTACGGGCCCACGTGGAGTTCATCGGCATCGTGAACCAGGTAGAAGCCGGTCCACGAATGGTGCGGCATCTTGGCGTGAAGCACGGCGCAGATCGTGGCCATCACCGCGGTTGGCGATGGCGATGCCCGGGTGAGTTCGTGCAATTGCTGGTAGATCCTTTCGTACCGGCCTGCGCGACGCGAATCCATCGATTCCCTCCTCTCGGGCTGGACTCCGAGTGTAGCAGGAGACCTGATCGTGCGTCGAAGCACGGATGCAGGCGCCCGCTTCATGCTCGGCCTAGAAGTAATCGGCCAGGGCCGTGACGGTCGTGGGCAGATCCTGCCCATCGTAGCCCGGGAGCGCTTCAACCTTTCCGGCGTCGATCATCCGTGCGAAACTGGTGAATCCGGAGACCACGCTCGAGAGTACGCCGATTCCGCAGCGAAGGTCGGCCGACCGGCCGGGTGATACGTGAAGCGTTCCGCGATCGATCTTCAGATTCCAGATACCGTTGTTCCAAGAGGCCTGTGGGTCGGTGACGTCCACCGCCAAGGCACCGTCCGGTGCCGCGAGGCGGAGTCCATTGAGCGCGGCCACGGAGACGATTCGGATCATAAACGTGTCCCGATGATCTCGCTTGCGCGGGCGGACGTTCAAGTACGGCCACAGATCTTCATCCACCGGCAGGTGAAGGCGGATCTTCCCGATCTGGTGGGAGAGCCGGCGGAGGAACCCAAGGAGCTCCCGCTTGACATCCTCGCCTTCGTACAGGAACGGATCGACGATGAACGTGGCTTCCTGATCCGGTTTATGGGTTACGGCATAGCCGATGAGGCCGACGACTCGCCCACCGCGTGAAACGCGTACAACGCCTTGGGCTGCGTGATCGACGTGCCAAGGAAGGAGCCTAGTATGCTCCTCCCAGTGGTCTGCGCTGCGCTGCGCCAGGGTGTAGTGTGTGCTCGCGTAGCGGTTGTAGAAGTCCTGGGACGCCTGATCCGGCACTGGAAGCTCCTCAACCTCGAGGTCACCGGAGCGGGGAAGCTCGGCGATGCTCGCCGGAGAGATGTCCAGCCTCTGCTGTCTGGTGAAGAGTTCCCAGCCGTATTTTCGATAGAACGACTGATCGAACGGATCGAGCACGGACACCACGTGCCCTTGCTCCTTGGCTGTTTCGATCGAATGCGCAAGAAGCTGCCGCACGGCTCCCTTGCCTCGCGCATCGAGCCGTGAGCAGACAAACCCGATTCCCGCCATCGGGATCACGGATTCTCTCAGGCGCATCCGATAGTCGTGCAGCAGGTAGACCGCTTGGAGTCTGCTGCCCTCGTAGACGCCAAAGAGTTTGCATCCTCTGCCCAGCGCTTGGCGCAGCCACGGTTCCAGCGTCTCGCGCTCGACGCTTCGCAGCGCAAACGCGGCACTGGCAACGGAAATCGCCTCGGTGGGGTCTTCGACCAGCCGGTACTCGAACATCGGTTCCTCCTTTGTTGCAGATTGTACGTGCGGGAGGTGGCCGGCTCGAACTAGCGTGAGTGGGCTCTGGCGGCTGTCGTGGTTGCCCGCTGTGCGCGAAGGCGGCTGAATCGGCCGGTTTGCGATGCCTCGGATGCCGCGGCGCAGCTCGGGTCCGGCACGCGGACCAGGGCGACCAGCGAAAGCACCAGGCATCCTGCGGAGGCGGCGTACACGGCCTGGAATCCCCAACGATCAATCAGTGCGCTGCTCCCGAGTCCGGCAATGATCCATCCGAGTCCGGCAAGGGCGTTGTACAGCCCAAGGACCAATCCCCGGTTCTCGGGCTTGGCCAGCCGGGACGCCAGCGCCACGCCGGACAGCTGAAAGTACGACCACGTGACGCCGTACACAAGAAACGCGATGATCAACACGGCGGTGGACGGAGCGTTTCCGCCCAGCACCAGGTAGATCGCCGTGAATCCGAACAGCGCGACCCGCACCAACAACGCTGAGCCTTGAACGTAGCGGTTCCCTCGCTTTCTGATCCGCTCCGCCGCAAGCGGGTAGGCGATGACGACTCCCACGTGCTGGATGGCGAAGAAGAGGAATACCGCCGCCGAGGGGATGGCGAAGCGTTCCGCAAGCAATAGGGGAAGAGGAATCGCGAACAACCCCAGCGCGACGTACGCCACCAGCGTGGCCACGAGGAACCTTCGCGTGCCGAGGCTGAATCCGGCGGGGTTCCGGATCGCAGCCCAGATCAGCCGGGGCCGAAAGCGGTGGTACAGGTGGAATGGCGCGAACCGGGCCTTCTCTACCAGGAAGTTCCCCATGGCAAGAATCGTTCCGCGGAACCGTCTCCGGGTGAATTTCGGGGTTGTGCGCGGGATCAGCCGCGCGGCAAGGAAGGCGGCCAGTACACTGATGAGGGCGATTACGCCGAGGAGGATTCTCATCGCCGCTGCCTCGCCGACCCATCGCGTGGCCAAGACCATCATGCCGCTTCCCAGGCCCAGTCCGGCCAGCCATCCGATCGCTCCGATCTGGTTCAGGTGGCTGATCTTGCGTTCCCACGATTCGGAATTCCGATTCTCGATGACGATGAGCACCGTAACCGCTGCATTGGCCACCCAGAAGAAGTTGAGAACCATGTTGTAGAGCAAGAGGTGCGAGAATGCACGGGTCAAGGAGATTGCTGCGAGCGAAGCGCCGACAGCCGCGTAACTGATCACGACAAAGGGCCTACGGCGGTGGGCTGCATCGGAAAGGCGCCCCCAGATCAGGCTTCCGATGACCCCGACCAAGCTGACCATCGCGGAGAGGATTCCGACCGCCCCGGCGGAGCGGTGCAGAATCTCCGATACCATGAGCGGGATGAGAACCGATGACGTGCCGAGCGCGAGGTTGGCCAACCCCACCGCAGCGAACCATGTCTCTCCGTCTTCCCACCACTTCCGAAGCGTCGTGAACACGCCAAAACTCCTTTTCCAACAAAGCAGAGAAGCGTCTCACCCGCACGGAGTGAGACGCTTGAGGATCAGCGAAGTATAGCACCGCAAGGTCGCTTGTCAAGAGAATCGGTCCGGCAGTTCGAAATCTCCATCGCACCTTGTCATGAGGCGTTCTCAAGGACCAGCGTGCCGCGGACGTGTGGTCTTCGGCTTGCTGCCCGGATAGAGTGGGGTGAAATCGGAAAATCCGGAGGTGCGTCATGGTTGACGATATCTTGTCCGTCCTCACTCGGCGGCGATCGGTACGCGCGTTTACGGGCGCTTCGGTGGACGTGGAGTTATTAAATACGGCGCTCAAGGCCGCGATGGCCGCGCCTTCGGCCAACAACGTTCGGCCCTGGCAGTTTGTGGTCGTGACCGAAAAGGCCAGGGTCGAGGCACTCTGCCGGGTTCATCCGTACGCCGCGTTCGGCGCGAATGCGGGTGCCGTGGTCCTTCCGTTCGGGAAGAAGACGGAACACCGCTGGTTCGATCAGGATATGGCGGCCGCGACGGAGAACCTCCTGGTTGCCGTCGCCAACCTGGGACTTGGTGCAACGTGGTGTGGAATGGATGATTCTTACCAACAGGATATTCGTGCCCTCGTTGGGCTTCCGGAAGGCGAATACGTCTTCGCGTTGATTCCGGTGGGCGTTCCGGCGGAAGAGAAGCCTTCCCGGACCCAGTATGAAGTATCAAGGGTGCATTGGGAGCGCTACGTGGCGTAAACGAGATAGCCCGCCGAGGAGGCACCACAGTGGGACTCAAGGAGTTCCGCGAACCGTGCTCCCCGTGACTCGAGCGCCGGGATCGGCTCATCGGTCGGACTGTACAGGACGGCGACGACGTTTCGTGTTTCGCTTCGCGTCTTGGTCGACATCGAGTCCTTCACGGGATTCCCGCATGGGATCCACGCCCCGGCGATCCGGCGGCAGATCACCAAGAGATCCTCGAGATCGATCGATTGCCCTGTCGGATTGAAGATGTAGGACTCTTCGGGCACCCCCCACCGCAAGAGGAGATCGCACCCTGAGAGATCGGCATCGAAGATCGAGCCGGGGAGTCCCGACTCCAGACTGATGGCGTTGTTGACGTCGACCGGTGGATTGACCAAAGGGAAGTCGCCTGCAAGTGCTGCTTGCAGGAGGTATTCGCTGGCGGGCTTGCCTCGGCCGCTCGGCTTGTATTTCCCATGCCGAAGCATGTTGCGAACGCGTTTCCGCAGGTTCGCGGGTACGTACTCCGTGCCTGCAGCTTGCGCGGCGTCCACAACGGCGCTCAAGAAGGACGGGGATTCCGTGGTGGCGCGGGGCGAGGCGATGCCCTCCGCCCAAACCAGAACGGGGATGACGCTGGATCGAACATCCTCGTGAACCTGCAGTGAACAACTGAGCATGGCGATCTCCCACCGTTTCTTTGGTCGACATCGGCTCGCATGAACCGGCTATACGTTACTCGAACGGAACGAGGTCTTCCTCTTCCAGTTCGAACGTGGTGGTGATGTTGCTCGCCGATACGGCATACACACCGCACTGTAGCCCTTCGATGGCCAACGGAACGATCGCTTCGAACGGCATGACCGTCTGTTCGCAGACCGCGTCGATGCGCCGCTCGGTCCGCAATGTCAGGATGAAGACATTGCCTCGCATGTCCTGCGTCACGGAGTCGATCAAGGTGCACGTATCGGGAAGTGACCCACGAATATGGGCTTCAACCAACGTGTACGCGCCGTTGTCATTGAGTGAGACATCAATGGATTCCACGGTTGCTCCTCGATAGATGTACTCGGGCGGACCGTCGTTGGAGCGGCAGGCGGAAAGAAGCAGCGCGCAGGAAATCAATAGGAGCAATGCAACGGACTGTCTTTTGGTCACCGTCCCTCCTCCTGCCTGCTGGGCTGTGTGGTACTCCTATATCCTACACGACGGAGTGCGTGCGCGAAACCTTGCATGTTTCTGAGATCTCTCCGTGTCACGCCATGTGGAGACGCCTACGGCGAACCCGCTGATCCGCGGGCGGTTGGCCAACCCGTTCCGAACCACGAAGTACGCGGTGGTTGTGGTAAGATCGATCCATGGGAACTGCGATTCACGTGGGCACATCCGGATATTCCTTCAAAGACTGGGTCGGGACGGTGTATCCCGAAGGTCTGCCGGCACGTGAGTTCCTCTCGTATTACGCGCGGGCCTTCCGGTCGGTGGAGATCAACACCACATACTACCGGGTTCCCGAAGCTTCCCTGTTTCGCAACATGTTGTCGAAGGTTCCGGATGATTTCGTGTTCGTGGTCAAGACTCCGCGAGAGGTGACGCACGAGCGGGCGCGCCTCGATTCGGTGGCGGCGCAGTTCTTGGCGGGGATCGAACCGCTGCGAAGGGCCGAGAAGCTGGGCGGCTTGCTGGCGCAATTTCCGACCTCGTTCCACCGGAACGAAGACTCGCTACGCCACCTCGAGAAGCTGTCGGACACGTTTGTGGCGCGGGGCATTCCGGTTCATGTCGAGTTCCGGCACAACGAGTGGTTTGTCGAGAATGTCTTCGACTGGTTGCGCGATCGCGGTCTGGGATTCGTGAACGTCGATCTGCCGAGAACCGGTGCCTTGCCCGGCCCGAGCAATATCACGACCAACTCCACCGCTTACTACCGGCTTCACGGACGCAATGCGCGCATGTGGTGGCGGCAGCCGACGGCGGGGCATCGCTACGACTACCGGTATCGCGACGAGGAACTCGGCGAGTGGGCCGGCCGGATTCTCGAGAAGGCGCCGACCGTCGATACGGTGTACGTGTTCGCCAACAACTGTCACTTGGGCAGCAGCTACGTCGATGCGCTTCGGCTCTCCCGGATGGTGGGCGGCGACGCGGTCATGCCGGAAGCACCGCCTGCGGACCTGTTCGCCGAGGGCACGACCGATCCGCTCGTCGAGCTCGGCGCACGGATCGATGCATTGCGGGCGCAGGAACAGCCGCGCATCGACGCGTGGCTGCGGCAGCAGGCGCCTCGGTAGGAGAGGACGGGCTTGCCGACTACGCTTCCTTGGAGAACCGGACCTCCGGAACTTCCCGCGCGGCTTCCTCGATCTCGAAGAATTCCTCTTCGCGGATCCCGAACATCGACGCAATGAGGTTGGATGGGAACACGACGATGCGTGTATTCAGGTCGCGCACATTGGCATTGTAGAACCGCCGCGCACCCTGGATCCGATTCTCCGTGGTCGACAGCTGATCCTGAAGCTGGAGGAAGTTCTCGTTGGCCTTGAGCTGTGGGTAGTTCTCCATCACTGCGAACAACCGCCCGAGGGCTTGAACCAGCATGCCCTCGTCTTTGGCTTGCTCGGCGGGTGTTCCCGTCGATGCAACGGCACGGGCTCGGGCATTGATCACGGCTTCCAGCGTTTCCCGTTCATGGGCTGCGTATCCCTTGACGGTCTCGACGAGATTCGGGATCAGGTCGTAGCGGCGCTTGAGTTCGGTATCGATGCCTGACCAGCTCTCCCGAACCTGCTGTCTCAGGCGCACCAGTGCGTTGTACGTTCCGATGGCGTACAGGATGACGAGTCCGATGACTCCAACGACAACATAGACTCCCAACATGTCGACTCCTCCCGGCTTGCTCACGGTTCAGACACTCAAGACAGCAGCTCGCGCGTCTTGGTTCCTTCAACGGACGGCAACGGCTGTCACTTGCCCCATACTACGCCCCGTCCCGGCATCTCGTCCAGTGGTGCAGCTCAGCCGGCGCGTGGCGGCATCAATTACGAGGCCAGGTTGCCGGACGGGTTGTGGACGTACTTGGGGATGCGGTCAAGGACGCCTTCGATCACAGCCAGGGCGGCATCGAACGTCTGTGTGTCGAAACGGCGGTTGCGCCAGGCGATCACACTGTTGCGATCGAATTCGAGCGAGAAGCGGGGGCTCTCGAGGAGAAACGCCATCGTACGCTGATGCAGAACGTCGTAAGCCCATTTCTTGTCGGACGATCGCACGTGGAAGGTGCGGCTGAATTCCGCCGACTCGAAGTCGATGTCGTCCAGTCCGAAGAACTCGGTGACCTTGTCGAACAGTCCTTCACTACGCAAGGACAGGCTCCGAAGGGGCACTTGGCTGTCCACAATGACCGCCGAAAAGCGGTGTGTGGTGCGATTCTTGCCGTGTCCGGTGACATAGCGGTAGTCGAATGCCCGGACTGTGCGTCCGTTGCGCCTGCCGGAAGCCAAGTTATAAGCGGATTCGCTATGCCCCCGGTGCAGACAGCCGAAGCTCGGGTACTGGTGGCGAAAGGAGCGATCCGAGGATGATGAGAACGACAGCCCGTTTGATGCGGCCCATTGGCCAAGCCGTTTCCGGCGCTCGCCGCTGCGCCAGATCGAGAACGCGATCAGCGCAATGATTCCAATGATGAAGAGAATCTGAATCCCCTGCACAGCGTACCTCCCTGCTCGAATGTTGTGAGGGTAACGGGTCTTCGAGGTCTGCGGCAAGGTCCGTGGTGCAAAGGGGTTAGGAGCGCGGCGTGCGATCGCCTGCCTCCTCGGCGAGGAAGCGCACCGGATCCTGCCGGAAGTAGTGGCGTAGCTGGGCGTAGAGCTTCGGGTGCCGCTGCCGGAGAGGCCCCGGATGGGTGAAGAAGCACTCCGTGACCACGGCGAAGAACTCGGCCGGATTGGTTGCGCCGTACGGGTGTAGGATCGTTGGGCTTCCCTGCTGGACGTCGCGCTTGAGCTGTTGGTATTCACGCCCGAGGATCCGCTCCCACGCTTCGTATTGGGAGCGGTCGGAGAGAATCGGGGCTCCATTGACCTGTCCGTCTTCGCCATCGAGCTGATGGGCGAACTCGTGAAACGCTACATTGCGGCACCCGGCGACGCTCGAGACTGCACGTGCCACGGCATCCCAGGCGAGAACGACCGTGCCGAGGGTCCAGGATTCGCCCGCCCGCGGTTCCAGGCGCTCGGTAACGAGTCCCAGCGGATCGCGGTCGCTTCGCTTGGCGAGGTAGGTGTGCGGGTAGACGATGACGGAATACAGCGCCGGGTAGTAGTCGGTGTTGCGATGCAGCAACAGGATACAGGCGTGGGCTGCGATGCAAACGCGGATCTCATCGGTCATCTGCAATCCGGCGGCTCCCTCGAATCGCTTCTCGGAGAGGAAGACCTGGATGTGTCGCTTCAATTCCTGTTGGTCGGGCGCCGGAAGGTGGGGATAGATCGGGACCGATCGCTCAAGGATCGTGTTCCAAGTGGGCGGAAACGGGCGTTTGCGCAATTGCGACCGCCGGCGCTGCTTGATCCACCTCATGCCATCTCCTTCCCGCCTAATCGACTGGTTTCATTGGGCCGATTCTACGGCATCCGGAGAGGTGTGTGAGGGCGCGCTGTCCGGGTGTTCCATCGGCGACCGGGCCACGCGCCTCACTTCCCGTCCAGAGCTTGTTCACCATGTGCCCATATCCGTGCCGTAGGCTTCGCCGGAAAGGAAAAAGCGGGAGGTCTTGATGAGAGACATGAGACGTTGGTCGGCAAAGAGGGGGGTGTTGCTTGGCGTCGCGGTCGTTGCGATGACGTGGGTTGTGGCAGGAGGGCTATCGAATCCGGAGAACGCCACCATCCCCGCCGTGGAAGTGACCGAATACGAGGGAACACGCCTGGGATCGGTGGAGGACTTCCGCGAGAACTCGATACGGGGCGTGCAGACGGTGGATCCGGCTACCTACACCCTGGCAATGGACGGATTGGTCACCCAATCGCAGTCGTGGACCTACGGCGAGCTGTTGGAGATGGAGCACAAGCAACGCCTGGTGACGATCCACTGCGTGGAAGGGTGGTCTGTGACCGCACTCTGGGATGGAATTCCCTTGGCACGGCTGCTCGATCTTGCTGAGCCCACGGTGGGAGCCAACACGGTCATCTTTCATGCGGTCGATGGGTATACCACGTCGTTGCCGCTCGATCTGATTCTGGAGCGCGATCTGCTGATCGCCGACAAGATCAACGGGATCACGCTGCCCGCGGCCAACGGGTTTCCTTATCAGCTGGTGGCCGAATCCAAGTGGGGCTACAAGTGGATCCGCTGGCTCGAGCGGATCGAGCTATCGAATGACGCGGACTACCGGGGCTTCTGGGAATCCTTCGGCTACAGCAACGATGGCGATGCGGAAGGCCCGAAGTTCGATTACTAAAGGACCGGGTACGCCGGCCTCAATCGGATTCGCCGCGCGGCATGAACTGAGACAGCGCGAGTGAGAACAACCCGATTGAGAGAAAGAGTGCATACAGCTCGAGGGTCCCCGCACGAAGGGCGACGAACGCGATCGAGAGCACAGCCATCGCCATCGCCACCGCACGGAACGCCAAGCCGACAAGAGAGCCCGCCTGTTTCATGTTACCTCCCGCAGGCAGTGTATCCGCTGGATGAACGTCCGGCCATGCATTAAACCCATTATTCCGGCCGGTTCATCGAATGCTCATCGCGGCTCAGCCGTCTCTTCACAATCCGATCGCAGCATGGTCCAACGAAAAACGAGGACAACAACCCGGGAGAGGATCGCATGCGTACGATGTCTAGGCAAGCCGTGGTGGTCCTGCTGATGGTTGCGGCGGGATCGGCAGTGTTTGGTTGTATGGGCGTTCAGGAGCCGGTTGCCGTGGTGGAGGACGACTCGCTTCCCGAGTACGGCATCGTCAGTCCGGAGCAGGCGGTGTGGGTGATTCAAGCGTACGAAGAGGATCCAGCGTTCGTGTTGCTCGACATCCGGACGCCACAGGAAGTTGCCTCGTCTCACATCAAGGGCGCCGTCTCGCTCGACTTCTACAGCGATACATTCGAGTCCGATCTGGCGGCATTGGATCCGGAGAGGGTGTACTTGATCTACTGCCGGACTGGGAATCGTACCGGACAGACCTACACGATGATGGAGGGGTTGGGGTTCACGCGCGTGTACGATCTCGGCGGCGGAATCCGTCAGTGGACGCAAGGTGGATACCCGGTCTGTGAGGGGCCCCTCGGGGCTGAGCATACGTGTACTGGCACGTTGCCGGCGCTGAGTCAGGGCTAGACCAGGGCTTCCTGGAAGCTACACGGAATGGCGGCACTGACGCAGTTTGGCTGGCTCTGCCGCAGAACAGCCTGAGCGTTCTTGGGACTGGGTTTCCTGTTGTACGTCGCGAGCGGCACGAATCTTCTTGCCTTAGAGGGCGGCGAGCGAACTGAGATCGACGCCGAGGTCCCGCAATTGCTCACGAATCGCCGGAGACAGAGCGGTCACCGGGCGCGGTGGCTTGCGCAGCCGTGACGAAAGGGCTGTAATCCGCTGGACGAGACCATCCAGTGCATCCGCCAGCTCGGCCGTGTTCTCGATCCGTTGCTCCTTGCGTTCGCAGGGGTCCTCCGAATAGGGGATCCCGCGCTTGCGCAGGATCTCGCGCAGGGTGGCAGGCCGGTCGACGTTCATGACAAGCTTTCCCTGGTGTGCTACGAGGCTTTCGATGTTGACGCCGGCGCGGGCGAGGTCGGCAACGATCGGCTCGAGGGTTCCCGGAAGGTTTGGAAGCTGAAAACAGTGTGCTTGAGCCGGTTGATCCGTGTTCATCGCGATCGCCTCCACGCTTTCCAGTGTGTGGATCGAGACGGTCGATGTCCAATACGCGAGCCGCCCGGTCAACAGGAGGAAACGGACTCGGCGCGTATTGTATCTATCCTGCCCGTGATCAGCGCGTCAGTGACCGATTGCACGTGCCGGGGTTATTGCACCCAATCCAGGGTGATCTCACCCGAACCGCGGCGGCTGTGACGGGCTGTGAATCCATCGCTCACGCTGTGGTAGGCGACGAGGATGGGGTAGGTTCTTCCCGGAGACAGCGGTTTGTCGCTTGCATCACCTGAGTCGAGAGGGATCACGAACTCGATAATCGTTTGGTCCGGCCATTCCGCGCCTGCGGCGGACAGGATGTCGTTGGTTCCTCCCCGGTCATCGTCGGCCATGTGCGATGTCGGTTCGGTGCCGAAGTCATCCCGCACGTAGATTTCGCCTTCGTTCATGTAGGCGATGATGTAATTGGCGCCTTTCATCCCGTTCTCGGGATCGAAGCCGATCGAGACATAGCCGGTTCCCGGACTGACAAGCCCGACTCGCAAGTACTCGGCGTTGTTCATCCAGTAGACCTCGACGCCGGCGATGTCCGCGCGGTGAGGGTACTCCCCCGCGAAGATCGTGCCATCCACGGCGAATCCCGATTCATCCGGTTGGCTCTCGGCGACGGCTTCCGCGGGTGCTGTTTCCGCTTCGGTCTCCGTTTCTTCAAGCACGACCGGTTCGTCCTCGATGGGCTCGTCTATGGCGACCACAGTGTCGTCAGCTGGTAGGGGCTCCGTTTCGCTTGGAAGGATGGTTACGAAGTTCGTTTCCTCGGTGGTGGGAGTGGGCAGATCGTTCTCCACTGGCTCCGGAGCGAGAAGAAGCAGGATGGCGGCTCCGGCCACGAGCGCGACCCCAAGAATGAGCAGAATCGTCTTGTACATCACGTCCCTCCTCTTTTTCCCCAACACAGGATTGTCACGCGGTACTTTAGGACAAAGACACCCACACAGGCAACCCGCGAAGGCCGGCCGGCGGTGCGTTCGATGACCACCGGTTCCTCCCCCATGCACACGGCGATGATCGAGGCCGCGAGGTTCAGCGCTGGACCGCACTTTCGGTGCCACGCGCCGAGGCCAGGAGCCGGTCCATCTCCAGTGGCATTCCCTTTTCGGGCGCTAGCACCAGGGACAGTGCACCGGTCGGACAGTTCGCTGTGCAGACGCCGCAGCCCATGCACGCGGATCGATCGACCGACGCCTTCCCATCTTCGAGTGACAGTGCCCCGAATGGACACGCATCGACGCACACGCCGCACCCTTTGCACGAAGGATCGGAAACGTGGCAGACGTAGCCAGAGGAAGCGAGCATCGGGGTTCCGTTACGCCACGCCTGCATCGCGCCGCAGCAGCACGAGCAGCAGTTGCAGATGGCATAGAACCGGCCGAGCATCGCGTCCTTGAAGAAGGCGTGATGGACATGGCCTCGCTCGTGCTCCGCTCGCAGGATCTCTACCGCCTCCTGCTGTGTGACCGGGTGCGAACGGTCCGGGTGGTGCGCCGAGACAAACCCCGCAAACGGTTCCCCCACGATGAGGCAGACGTCGAGCGGCAGGCAGGGATTCTCGCGTTCCGAACGGCAGGGGCATTCGAGGGCGACGAGGTGATCCGGCTCGCGGAGCACGATATCGCGGGCCTTCTCGTACGGAATGATCTGCTCGAGATCGTGCAGTTCGATCGGAGACGAAAGGGTCACCAGACGTTCGGCCGCTGCGGTGGACACGACCTTGCCGTGGTAGGCGTCGGCGAATTGCCTTTGGATGGCTGCCGGATCCGAGACGCCCCTTGCGCCGGTCAGACGGCGGCCGATGGCTTCGACAATCGGCCGCAGCCAGCGGGGGAGGCGCCGCTCGCCGGTGGCGAATCCGATGTAGAGGTAAGGCCAGCGGGCATAGACGTAGCCGTGGAGGCCGTCCCGCAGGGAGTAGCCGGGTGTGCGGCGTCCCTCTCGAAAGAATGCCCACGTCGAGCGCATGCGTGCACGGAACCCGCTGCCACGGGCCTCGGAAGCCGGCTTCACCATTCGTCTCCTTTGCGATCGATCTTGCGGTAGATCCTACACCCTCTTAGCAACCGTTCGTCGACGGGTCGCCGGGCCAGTCCGGGCAGTAGTCTTCGTCGTCGGGGACGCCATCGCCGTCCCGATCGGAGAGATCGGGGCCGGGAGCCGGCTGCTCCGTAGACATCCACAACGGCGGCTCCGATGGAACAGCGGGAAGGTACCAGGTCGTCGAACCCTCCCACACGCCGAACTGAACATCGCGGTGCGTATCATCGCCGCACTGCCAGGCCGTCCCCTGCACGGCGACGACCGGGACATCGGATGTGATCACCACCGAGCCGGTGAATCCCGACGGGGTGAACCCGGACAGGCTGACCGATTTGCTGCCGTAAGGGTCCAATGCCAGCGCTGTGCCGTCCTGCCGCGAGCCATCCACGGGTTGGTACGTGATGGAAACGTCCGCGGTCTCATCTCCCACATTCCAGACGGAGAACCACGTGCTGCGGCCGTGGGCATTGGAGCTGTCGACGAACGCCCACTGCGGCGATGGGGCGGGAACGCCGGGCATGACGCTTGCGCCGTGGTGGCCATCCCACGTGGTGGTTTGGCAGGCGACCACCGGCGCGCTGGCGGTGACCACGGCGGAGAAGCCGAACGTATCGGGGAGCGAATCGGCGGCGTACACGGTCTTCCGAGCCATCGGATCGACGACCACCGTCGGCCCGGGGACCTGCCCGTCCGACGAATAGAAATCGACGCTCACGGTGACGCTCTCCGTGTTCGGGTTCTGGATGGCGTACCACGTCTCGAATCCGCCCGACGTGCTTCCTTCTGCGAGGTACCACATCGTCGATGGCGCCTGAACGCCGAGGATGTCCTGTGTCGAGCGTCCGTTGCTCCACATCATGGTGGCTTGAGCGATCACGGGTCCGCTCGAGATCAACGCGGTCGAGAAGCTCGACCAGTCCGGCAGCGTCTCCTTGACGTGGATCGCGCTGGTCGTGAACGGCTCGACGGTGACCGTCGGCCCGGGATGTTTGCTGACGTCGGTGATGAAGGTCGGCGCGACGTTCACCGGTGCGTCATTGACATTCTGGATCACGATGGATGTGTCGAATCCCCCCCAGGTGTTCCCTTCCGGGAGGTACCACATGGTGGCCGGTTCGTGCACACCATGCGTTCCTGCCGCCTTCTGTACACAGCTTCGCGGATCCGACCAGACCATCGACCGCTGGGCGATGATCGGCATGTCCGATGTGACGACCGCCGCGCCGAGCCAAGGACCGGGCTGGACGTCGTTCACATTGACCGTCGAACAAGCCCAGGGCTCGAGGGTCACCTGGTAATCGGGTGTCGTTGGATCGCACGGTGTGGGGTAGGTGATCTGAACGTGTGCCGTTTCGTTCGACATGTTCTGCACGACGATTGCCGATGAGAAGGACGTGGAACCGACGGTGGCCCAACCTTCCGGATTGCCTCCGGTGCAGACCCCCGCTGCGGCCATCACAACAAGTAAGATGCCTATGCTTCGCCTCATGTCACTTCCTCCCTATGCGGTTACTGTTCGAGTCGAATCTCTCCTGTTCCTCTGCGGCTGTGCTTGGCATCGAAGTCGTCGTTGATCTGGTGGTACGCCACGAGAACGGTATACGTCTGTCCCGGCACGAGCCGTTTGTCCATCGCGTCGCCGGAGTGAAGCGGGATGACGAACTCGAACACGGTCTGTCCGTTCGCTTCCCGGCCCGACGCTCGGATGATGTTGTCGCGTCCGCCGAGCGCCGTGTCCGGCGCGTGGCTGTACGGTCCGTTGCCAACATCATCCCGGGAGATCGTTCTGCCGCCTGATACTGCGCCGAGGATGAAGTCTGCGCCCTGCATCCGGTCGTCGGGATCGAAGCCGATGGCGACGTAGCCGGTTCCCGGACTGACGAGCCCCATGCGGAGCAGCGCATTGTCATTGGCCCAGTGGATTCCGAAGCCCGCTGCATCGGTGAATCGGGGGTACTCCCCCGGGTAGATGATCCCGTCGACGCCGATGATCGGACGGGGCTCGTCCGGAGATTCGGTTGATGCGTTCTCCATGGGCGGCGTCGGGACCGTCGTAGTCACCGAGATCGGATCAGGAGAAACGACAAGAGCCGGCTGATCGGTAGCAATCACCGGCCTCCCCGGATCGCCACCCGCTGTCAGGAGGAGAATCGCCAATCCGGCCACGGCCACGGCGCCCAGAACCAAGACCCACGGTTTGACAACGAACATTGCACCCTCCTTTGGTCCGCCACCACACAACCTGTTTCCCACTCCCCGAATCACCCTAGTATAGAACAGGGAGCGCGTTCAAGAACTGCCCCGTACTGGGAGATCTCTTTCCGAGATGGTGTGCGCCCGCACACGCTTCCGAAGGCACGCTTGCCTTCCCCCGTGCCCACTGGGGACAATCGGCCACCTGAAAGGATCGGGGGCATCGGATGACGGATGGCGTGTACAACGTTCGGGGTGCGAGCCTGCTGGCGCGCCTGGGGAAGAACGGGGCGAGCCTGCTTCTCCTGTGTGGGGAGCAGGTTCTGTTCTCGAGCGAGCAACGGGGGATCGCGCCGCTTCTCGAAGCAGTGGAGCGGATGAACGACAAGGACCTTTCCGGGGCGACATTGGTCGATCGGGTGATCGGCAAGGCCGGCGCCCTCCTTGCGTTGCATTTGGGCGTTTCGTTTGTCGCCGCCGGGGTGATAAGCCGCTCCGGCGCCGAGGTCTTCACACGGCATGACGTCCCGTTCTACGCGCAAGAGACAGTCGTGCGGATCGAGGGCCGTGGCGCGGGGCCTTGTCCATTCGAATCCAGCGTTCAAGCCGTCGATGCGCCGGAGGACGCCTTGCGGATCCTTCAGGACGTCGCGAAGCGTCTCCGTTCCGGCGGACCGCCTACGGCTTGAGCGTCCCGGCGAGATCGACCTGTACGTCGATCTTCTCCTGCGGCCGGAACTCGAACGCTACGTTCTCTGCACCGAACGCCTTGCTGATCGATCGGAGCGTTGCTTCGGCCGAGTTCTGCACCTCCGACTGCAGGTTGTTGATCAATTCGATGGCCTGCTGTTCGGCATGGGTACGCGCGGCATCGACCAATCGGTTTTTGTCGGCTTCGGAGAACCCACCGGCGACAAACGCGTTGACCAGATCGGGGAGCAGCCACGGAAGGAAGCGGGATCGTTGTTCGTCGTAGAACCGGATGTCGCGGATGTGCGCTTCGTAGAAGCAGGGCGGCAAGGTGATGACAAACGCATCCTCTCCTGTTTCGCGGATCTCGAATTGGGCGCTGCGCAGGTCGTATCGGAAATCGATCTCGAACTCGAAGATCATCGCCATCTTCTTTCCGGACACGACCCAGCTCAAGTATCTCGTGCCGAATTCGCCCCACGTGTGGTCCATCTGGGTCACGATTTCCTTTGTAATCACCTTGAACACCGACAGTTGACCGATGGAACGCATGTGTTGAATGCTCGAATGAATCGTGATCTTGGCTCCCGACCGCCGCTTCAGCCATTGAGCTGCGAGGAGGCCGATCAGCAGGAGAACAACCACCGACAACACAACCACCACGATCATCATTGCCGTTCCGCTCATTGACACACCGCCTTTCCTTGACGCTCCGGATGGCTGCATCCTAGCACGTTGCAGTGCCAAGAACCGTCATGTGGAGCCGGGAGGCGGCGCGGGTCGCCGCAACGGCGCCTTTGCAGCGCCTTGCGCGAATCGTCGAAACGTGCGAAGCTTGCCGACAGTCCGAGACTTCCTCCAGTGATTCGACTTCCAATGCCGATTGGCTTCTTGCTTCACGATGCAACGAGGAGGCTTTCCATGAGAGACTGCATGTCGTTCGACGCGTTCCGGATCCGTGCGTTTCGCGAAGACGATACACAGGGTGTTTTCGATGCCGTAGAGGCTTCCATTCCTGAGTTGGCCCGCTACGAAACGTGGTGTCATCCCGGCTACACCGAGGCCGAGGCGGAAGAATACGTCTCGTGGTGGATCCGTGCCCGGGCGGAGAAGCGGGCGTTCTTCTATGCCGTGGAGGAGACCGGGTCAGGCTGCATCGTCGGTGCGTGCGGCTTGTGTGGCTACTCCGTCGAACACCGGCACGCCGAATTGGGGTACTGGACGCACGCCGCCTACACCGGCCGCGGCATCGCCACGGCCGCGGCGCGGGCGGTGGCACGGGCCGGGTTCGAAGACCTCGATCTCGTGCGGATCAGTCTGGGGATCTCGGTCGGCAATGCGGCCAGCCTGCGGATCGCCGAGAAGCTCGGCGCGGTGCGGGAGGGGATCCTGCGCAACGGACTGATCCTGCCCGAAGGCGTGACCGACCTCATCTCGTACAGCCTGATCCCGGGCGAGCTTGAGGGCGGGTGAGGGCACCCGCCCGTCAGCCTACTTCGGTCCGATGGAGTATGCCTCACTCTCGCAGATATCGAGCAGATCGCGCAGCATCGTCGCCGCCGACGGCAACGGTGTCGGCTCGTGGATGAGGGTCGAGATGGTCCCGTAGATGTCGGTCTCCATCATCAGCCCCATCCCGTGCGACCCGAGACCGGCGAGTGGGTGTTCGGCCGGCATCGCCGTGGGGGCCACGCCGAGCGTGTAGGTGCCATCCGGCTGCCGCACGGCGGTGGCCAGCAAGCGAATGCTGCGTCCTTCTTCGGTGACCGCTTTGAGCCACGTCCGGTCGATCTCGCGGATGCCCTCCCGCGGGACGTCATCAAGGGTCACATCGCAATCGAGTACCGCCTGCGCGAGGATGACGAGCTTGGCCGCGGCATCCCATCCATCGAGATCCCAGACCCCGTCGCCCTCGAGCACCCCGGCCTCCCGCGCCGCGGCCGTTGCCTCGCCCCATGTCTCTCCGGCCGCCAGCCGGTCGAGCACGAAACCGGTGGTGAGGTTGGGCATCGCCTCCATCCGATGGATCACCGCGCCGCGCAGATCGCGTGCACCGACCGTCAGCGCAGGCAACCCGCCGGCCACCGTCCCGTCGAACCGCAGAGCCACCCCGTGCTCGCGTGCGAGCGCCGTCAGCATGCGGTACGAGGTGACGATCGGGCCCTTGTTCGGCGTGGTGACGTGCAGGCCCTTCTCCAAGGCATGGCGTACGTGCGTCAGTCCCGGCTCGGCGCCGCTTTGCAGATGCACCGGCGACGCTTCACACAAGACATCGGCTTCCACGGCATCGATCAACGCCACGCCGGACATTCCCGGACGGCCGGCGCCGGGCAGCTCTCCCACGGAGCCGCCTTGGGCCTTGATCTCGAAGACCTCCGAACCGCTCAACCCCTTAGGATCGATCGCGGCGCCGCGGGAGTCCGCCACACCGACCAGCCGGACATCAAGCCGGTACCGGCGGAGCAATTCCTCGTGCTTCTCCTCGAGCAGCCGGGCGAACCGGCGTCCGAGATTCCCTGTGCCGATCAGGACCAGGCGGACCGTGCGTACAGATGTCATCGAATCGCTTCCTTCCTTCATCGCGTGCGGGATGCACGAGTTGAGCGTGGACGCGCCGCTGAGATGGCGTTGCTGATGGATGCCATGATTCTACGAAGCCGCCGCGCCGATGCCAGGAGACGCAGGGAGCGTGCCTTCTGTGTGGCGTGCGGGGTCGGCTGTTCAAGCGGAATACGCGAAAGAAACGAGCTTGACCCGTCGTCCGATATCTGATAGGATATTTGCCTAGACGTAAGGCGCTGGCGCTGGCGCCGGCGCTGGCGAACTCGAGGAGGTCGTGCATGCGTACACAAGGGATGCGGGTGATTCTCCTGGCGGCGCTGATAGCGTTGCTGCCGACGGTCATCGTTGCGGCGCAAGACGCGAGCGACGTCGCGTCGCCGGTGGAATGGGAACGGGGGATGTATTGGACGTATGACGCGGTGCGTGAGATGCTGCCGGTCGATGATCCGGGCGATGTACGTGAGGGCTCGGTGACGATCGTCGTCCTTGGGAGTAACACGGTCCTGGGTGTGAAGACGTGGGTCTTGGTGGGAATTCGGGAGATGTACGAAGGCGAGGTTCTCGCCGTTCTCCGGCACGATGAGTTCTCGGATGCCTACGTACGTTGGCCGGTGATCGCCGATCTTCTTCCGATGTACGAAACGCGGACGTCCAAGGGCGATCTGGCGTACTGGGCAGCTGCTCGCTCGCTGTCTGCGGCGGGTAGGCCGGTGCGTATCGAGAGAGCCGGAAAGCTTATTGGAGGACCCGCGTCTGAGGAATGGGTCGCGGACTGGCTGGAGCCAGAAGCCCAGGCGGTTTCAAGTCTCGAGACCTTGACGCTCATCCCCGGCGAACCCCGCGCTGTGGACACCGTGTTCGGCGGATTTCCCGACGCGGTTCCCGTGTCGTACACCTGGACCGGCTTCGAAGAGCGCCATTCGGGGGAGGCGTTCTGGTCCCCTGATTTCGGCTGGTGGGTCTACGCCGAAGGGCGCGAAGGGGAGGACGGGTCGTCGCGTGATCCTCAGGAGACCACGTGGACGCTGCGGTATGACGTGTCCTTGTCGGAAACGGGAATCCTGTCAGAAGAAGAGCTGACGGCGCTCCTTACGAGGGCGCTTGCATCGATGGAAGGGGCGAGTCATCCGGCGACGGAATGGGTTCGGGCCCGCTTGAAGGAGCTGGGCTTCGACATTCCGTAACGGAGCGCCTCCGCCGAGGTACATCAGAGCATCCACAGGATTCCGGCCGTCTCTTTTCACACTCCGAAGTCTCCGTTTTGCTTGGCGTTGCGCAACGGAAGTAGGCTTCTAGGATCCTTGGGGGTGATGGGAATGCGTAGACGGAAGCTCGCGGGCGTGCTGATCGCCGGAACGATGCTGCTTCTCCTGGCGGCGTGCGCGCTGTTTGAGACCCCTGATCTCGACGTAGGAATGGAAGGGGCAATCGCTGTAGTCACCGGGGAGGTTTTGCCTGATGTCGTGCCTCAGGGTGCAACCTATATCTGTCTGAGGCTCGATGATCCGCTCCCGCCGGGGAGCGTGGTGGAGGAGGATGCACCAGCCGGTCAGGCGGCTGCGCAAGGTCTGGCGGCGCCCAAGGCGTTGACGTTGGGCGAACAGTCGTATCTCTTCTTTCTCGATCTGGCGCCGGGAACGTACTACGAGCACGACGTGAAGTACATCGTGGTCGGCAAGAACGGGGCATATCAGGTGATGGACGGGCGGTGGTGGCCGAAGGTCAACGGACAGGTTCCGGAGCCGTTCCGCGCAACCGTGCCGGCCGCCGAACACATCATCGCCGGGAATGCCGAACTGGAGGAAGCGACCGGGGTGGTGATGCAGTTCGAATTCCCGCTCCTGCAGCGGCTGGGTGAAGGCTTCATCGTGGTGCAGGGACTGATGTCGCACGAGAACCTGTTCTCCGATGCCAATGCGACGTACCTCAATGGGATCGCCTTCTTCAATGCGTACAAGAGCGGGTTCTCCGAGGTCGAAGGGTTGGTGCAGGGACAGGCGGCCAATGTCCTCACCGAGATCGACAACATGGTCGCCGCCAAGTTGAGTACGATCACGATCTATATCATCGCCCACGGCGGTGTTGACGGGGTCAGGCTTGGGGGCGTGTGGTTCACGGCGCAGCAGTTCCATGACAAGATGGCCGAGTACCCCAATACGGCGTTCAACTTCCTCCTCGGATCCTGTCACGGCGGGAGTTTCATCGACAACCTGAACACGCTCTCCAATGTCCGGGTGGTCAAGACCGCGTGCGCTGCCGACGAGGGCGCGGCGCCCGACCGGGATTCGCTGGATGGGGTGACGGATCACAACACCGAGGACACCGGGAGCGAGTGGACCAGTTCGCTTCTGCGGGCCGCCGAGCTCATCGCGAACTCCTCCAGCCGCTGGTCGCAGATGCAATCACTGGCCACGACCCACAAGGTTCCGGTGACCAGTGTCCTGCTGGATGCCGCCGGACACGCGGCGCTGGGGAATTCCGCGTCGCTCGGTCTGACACAGGATCTCGACCTGACCCATCGGACCGGCCGCACCACGCCGCAGAGCTACCGGTCGTGGCTCATCTTGATCCCGATGATTCCGATTATGCCGATTGTGCCGCTGATCTAGGGCTTACCTGACACGGAAGAGGAGGTATGAAAGCGGGGATGGCGGGCGCGTGGCTAGGGCACCGCAGCGCGGAGCTCGGCCTTGGCCATCTCGGATAGGCCGAAGGCCCCGATCTGCTGTTCCAGCTTCTCACGCGATCCCCATCCGGCGATGTAGCCGTTGATCCGGGCGGCAACCGTTGAATCGACGAACGCATTAAAGGTCCCGCAGCGGTCGAGCAGCTCTTCGCGGACCGTGCGGGCACGCGCGAGCGCTTGCAGCCGGTACTTCTGATGGTAGTTTTCCGCACGGGTCATGCGTTCGAAGGGAACGATCTCCGTTTGTGGACGCGCTCCGGAGCCGGCGGTTGCCACGTTCAGCGAAGCATGTGCAGTATCCAGCTGGCTCTCGTTGTGGACGAAGATGACCGAGCGGTACTGCGGCGAGGCGGCGATTGCAAAGGAATCGTGGCTCTGCCAGAAGGTTTCGAGCAGCTGTTGATAGGTGACGAGTGAAGGGTCGTAGTCGACCTGCAGGGTCTCCGCGTGCCCGTCAAGCTGACGGTAGGTCGGATGAGCGGACGTGCCGCCGGCGTAGCCGACGCGGGTTCGGATGACACCTGGAAGAATGCCAAACCGGCTGTCGGGCTTCCAGAAGCAACCGAGGGCGAAGGTGGCGGTAGCCACTTCCTCAGCGATGTATTCCTTCTCCAGTACTGCGTCTCGATACAGGGTCGTCAAGGGTTCTCTCCGTTGCCGTTCTCGTCGCTGGGCGACGGATGGCTGGATCTTCCCACCACGGTGTGAAGACCTGTTGCAAGTGTCGTGTGCGATCGGTGAGGAATCGGACCGGCGATCAGTGCGCGCTGTTGCCGAGCCCGGGGATTCGGATCCGTCGTTCGAGCATCCGCAACGGCCTCGAGATTAGGAACACCACCACGAGATAGAACAGGGCCACCACCAAGAACACCTCGAAGTACCGGAAGTGGCGGGATGCGAGGCGTTTTCCGACGCCCATCAGGTCGTACAGCGAGATCGAGAATACCACCGACGAGTACTTCAGCATCAGGATCAACTCGTTGGACCACGATGGCAGAACCAGCCGGAGTGCTTGGGGAATCACGATCGAACCCACCGCGCGCCATCGGCTCATCCCAAGGGCGCGGGCGGCGGCCAATTGGCCGGTGTCGACCGATTGGATCGCACCGCGGAAGTACTCGGCCTGATACGCGGCCGAGTTGAGGCCGAGGGCGAGCACGGCGCAGGTGAAGCGCGACAGGGTGATCCCCCAGGTCGGAAGCCCGAAGTAGAGGATCGCCAGCTGTACCAGCAACGGCGTGCCGCGGAAGATGTGGATGTAGGTTGTGCAGACCGCGCGGATTGGCCCCCGGCCGTAGACCCGTCCGACGGCCAACAGGAGGCCGAGGGCTGCGCCGAGCGCGACGCAGGCCGCGGTGATTTCGACGGTCAGCACCAATCCTTGCGCGAGTTGCGGTACCCAGTCGAAGTCGAACGTCATCGGGCATCGCCTCCATACAGTGTCGTGATCTTGCGCAGGAACTCGGCCGTGCGCGGCTGTGTCGGCGCGGTGAACAGCTGCTCCGGCGGGGCCTGTTCCACGATCGTTCCGCCGTCCATGAACAGAATCTCGTCGGCCACCGAGCGGGCGAAGCCCATCTCGTGGGATACCACCAACATCGTCATTCCGTCGTCGGCCAGGGAGATCATGACATCGAGGACCTCTCCGATCAGCTCCGGATCCAGGGCCGATGTCGGCTCGTCGAACAGGATCAGCTCGGGGGCCATCGCCAGCGCCCGGGCGATCGACACCCGTTGCTGCTGTCCGCCGGACAGCTCGGCGGGGTACGCATCGGCCTTCTCGGACAGGCCGACCCTCGCCAATTCCTCCTTGGCCAGTTCGGTGGCAGCCGCCCGGCTCATCCCCTTGACCCGCATCGGTCCGATTCGGACATTGCCCAGTGCGGTGAGATGCGAGAAGAGGTTGAAGCTCTGAAAAACAAACCCCATTCGGGTTCGAATCCGATTGAGCGACTTCTCGTGTCCGGTGATTTCAATCCCGTCCAGCGTGACGCGCCCGCTGTCGGGCGCGGACAGCCGGTTGATGCAACGCAGCAGGGTGCTCTTCCCGGTGCCGGAAGGGCCGATGACCACCTTGGTCTCGCCCCGGGCGAGATCGAAGGATACGCCGGTTAGCACAGTGTTGGCACCGTATGTCTTGATCAGGTCTCTCACACAAAGCAGGGTCTCCATAGGGTTCCTTTCGCTGTAGCGCTCCGGTATGGCTGCTAGCGGCTCCGGTCAGCCTGTGGGCCTCCACCGGCGGTTTCAGTGCCCGGGATGTGCCATCGCCGTTCGACGCCTCCGAGGATGAAGTTGCCCGCAAACGTCAAGAGCAGGAAGACCAGGGCTACCGCGAGGAGCACCGGCATCGCCAGCTCGTACTGCCGGTCGTAGACGACACGTGCGGCGCGCATGATTTCGTTGAGTCCGACGGCGTAGGCGAGGGTGGTGTCCTTGACCACGGCGGAGAACTCGTTGGACCACCCCGGCAGGGACAGCCGGAGCGCCTGCGGCAGGATGATGGTGATCACCGCACGCATTCGGGACATGCCCAACGCGCGGGCGGCGGCCAGTTGCCCGGTGGGAATGGATTGGATCGCGCCGCGGAAGATCTGCGACTGGTACGCAGACGATCGCAGGCCCAGCGCGAGGCCCGCAGCGAGAAACGGGGCGATGCGGAGTCCGAACTGAGCCGGACCGAAGTAGAACAGGAACAGTAGCACCAGCGCGGGGATGCTCCGAAAGACCCATTCGTACACCCCGGAGATCGTCCGAACCGTTCGTCCGCCGTACACCTGACACAGGGCGACCGAGGTGCCGACGACAAAGCCGATCGCCACCAGGGCGAGCAACAGCTCGATATTCAGGACGGATGCGCGAAGCAACATCGGCATCTGACGGCTCACGGCGAGCAACGCTTCCATCGGAAAACCCCTCTCGCGGGGTGGGGGAGAGACTCCCCCACCCACGCATCCGGCGGGATCAGAGACCCAGTTCGTCCTTCATCGCTGCGACGTACGCTTCGAGGTCGCCGGACAGCAGGAGATCCTTACACGCGGACCATGCTGCCGTGACATCGTCGAGATCAGGGCCGAAGTAGATCTCGGTCAGCCCTTCGACAAACGAGCCCGGTGCAATCGTCAGCGTCTGTACACCACCTGCACTGGTTTCCACGGTCAGGCCGAGGTCGGATAACGCGGCATTGATCTTGGGCAGCAATCCGCTGGGATCGCCTTGCTGAACGAGGAATCCGAAGTACTCTTGCGTGTTGATGATTCCAGCGATCTTCAGGGTTTCCGGGTAGGCGGCCAGTGAAGCTTGCGATGCGGGTTCGTCCTGGATCACCGCATCGATCCGGCCGTTCACCAGATCCAATACGGCGGACGGATACGTCTCGTAGCCGTGGAGATCGACGTTGTAGTCGGAGAGCAGGTTGTCCTCCGCCCACCAGAAGCCGGACGTGGCGTTCTGGGCCCCAACGGCCCCCTTGGGCCCGTTTCCGGTCAGTGCTGACACGAGGTTTACCCCGGAGTCCTTGGTCACCACAACGGCCTGATTGGAGAGGTAGTAGGGTTGGGAGAAGTCGACCGTCGCCGCCCGTTCTGGCGTGATCGTCATTCCCGACGCTCCGATATCGATCGTCCCGGTCCGGACCATCTCAACGATTGCATCGAATGCGATGTTGCGGATCTCGACCTCGAAACCGGCGGTCCAGGCGATCGCCTGGATCAGATCCAGGTCAAAGCCGAAGAAGCCGCCATCGTCACTAGCCATCTCGAACGGGGCCCATGGCACATCGCTGGCCACAACGTACGACTCGCCGGCGAGCACGCCGGTGCATCCAAGAATCAACGAAGCCAATACCATTCCAAGCAAAGCGAGCTTTTTCATCGTTTTCTCCTCCATCCGACAGGATGGGTCCTTAGTTCTGGGTTCAGTGGATTGCGGCAAGACAGGTGTGTTCCGGCCGGGCAATGCGCGCTTGTTTCACGCTCCCGGCGGAGCAGCTCGGAGAATGGCCCCATAGATGGACGGAAGAAGTGGAAGACCGTGTCGACGCTCGGCAACGGATCGACCGCCCGGGGCTACGGACGGCGAGCGCCGACGAACGGCTTGAGGGCATGACGACGAAGGAGAGCAACAGCGTTGGAACCGGATGCATTGATGTCGCATCGGCTGCCCGTGTTCATGTCAAGTGCTGTTTTTCCTGTCGTATTCATGCGTTTCTCAAGTGAAGCTCCGCCGCAGGGTATCGTGAAGCTTCGCGGCGAAGCTCACCGAATATTGACCGCTGGGCCCGCGCTTTGCAACTTTCGGGTGAACACGAAGGCGGGAACCGGCTATCCTGTAGGGCGAAACGGGACGTAGACGTGGAAAAGGAGCGAGGATGCACACCTACAGCGTGGATCCAGCGGGTCCAGCTGCCGAAACTGGCGAGCAGGATCCCGTTTACGATGTCTTGATCGTCGGTGGGGGACCGGCGGGCGCGACGGCGGCGATGTACACCGCTCGGGCCGGTTGGTCGACACGGGTCATCGACAAGGGGATCACCGCCGGTGCATTGGGCATGACGAGCAAGATCTCCAACTTCCCCGGGGTCCGCGAAACGATACGCGGCAGCGCGCTCGTCGAGATGCTGAGGGAGCAGGCCGAGGGATTCGGGGCCGTCTTCGAAAACGACAAGGTGACGGCGGCGCGGGTCACCGATTCCGTCAAGACGCTGTGGGGCGGTAAGGGAACCTATCGCGGACGTGGCGTTGTGGTGACGACGGGGTCAATGGGCCGCACGCAAACCCTGCCGGGAGAGGAGCGCTTGACCGGACGGGGTGTCTCGTACTGCGCAACCTGTGACGGCTTCTTCTTCCAGGATCAGACCGTCGTGGTGGCAGGCAGCACCGACGAGGTGCTGGAAGAGGCTCTCTACTTGACCCGGTTTGCCCGGCGGGTCGTCTTGCTGTCTCCGGCCGAGTCCTTGCGCGCCTCGGAGGACTTGGTCGACGAAGTGGAAAAGCATGCGGCGATCGATGTACGGCACGCCGTGACCCTTCGGGAGATTCTTGGGAAGGATCGCGTCGAGGGGGTGGTCGCTGTGCCGCTCGGTGATGAGCCGGAGCGAATCGAAGCGACCGGTGTGTTCATCTACATCCAGGGCGGCAAGCCGATTGTCGACTTTCTCGGAGGGCAGATTCCGGTGACTTCCGACGGATGCCTACTGATCGACGAGACCTTCCAGACGCAGGTTCCCGGCGTGTTCGCCGCCGGCGACGTGCTGTGCAAGCACGTGAAGCAAGCGGTGATCGCCGCCGCCGAAGGCGCGGCCTCGGCCATGGCGGTCGACCGCTATCTCGCCGGCAGATCCAAGCTGCGGCCGGACTGGTCGTAGGCAAATCGTTCCTGCCTAGCCCTCGTCCGGCGTCTCGATCGGCTCCCCTGCAGGGATGCCGAGGAGTTCTACGGCGGTTCCGAGCTCCGGATCGATGACGACCAGGCGTGCGAGGTCGTCTTCGCCCTCGAACGTCACCCCCAGGCGACCGGCGTCGATCCAGAAGAAGGTCTGGGCATTCTCGGTCCCGGAGATCGTGTACGTCTCAGCGGTCGTTAGGTCGCAAGCAACGACGTGCGAGGACAGGCCGTCGTCGGTGCCGAGATACGTCAACAGGCTTCCATCGGGAGAGAAGGTGGGGATCAGCCCTTCAACGGCGATCCGGTCTGCTTCGCCGAACTCCGTGTCGATCAGGTAGATCGCCGGGAGATCCGTCTCCGCCGAGGGAGAGAGCATTGCTGTGTCGTACAGGGCGAGTGCCAGCCATCGTCCATCGGGCGAGACGTCCCAGAAGAAGTCGTGCGGGAGCGTCATGAATGATTCCGCGGTGCCTTCTGATACGATGAACGATCCCAGCTCGTCTCCATCGTCCAAGACCGGATCCCAGCGGCCGAAGTGGCCGATGGCCAGGTCTCGTTCCTGTTCCACTCCCAGGAGAAACACGGTCTGCGTGGACGGATCCACCGAGAAACTGAGGACGTCGTCGAACACGGATTCGAGTTGTCCCGTCTCTGGATCCAGTGCCTCCAGGGCGCCGAGTTCCTCTTCGCCGAAACGGAGCACAAGAATCGCGTCGTTGGTCATCCACTCGGCCCGGGCAATGATCTCTTCGGATTGAAGCAGGACCTCCGGAATCGCATCCGCTGTCATGTCCACGCGGTACAGGGTGGACTGCACGGGTTCGAACCACTCGCCCGACTCGATTTCCACATAGAGCAACTGTGTCCCATCTGGCGAGATATCGAGCAGTCCGCCCGCTTCCGCAACCGTGGCCGCTGGAATCGCCATCCACTCGTTGTCACGAAGCAGATGCAACACGGCTTCTTCTGGGAATAGCGTGTATCCGTTCCCCTCCATCAAGAAGACGGCCATCGTGCCGTCGGGAGCGAACAGCGGGTGGTTGACGGTGAACAGGCAGCCGGCCAGCGGGAGCAGACACAGTACGAGCAGCGTAGCGAGGATTCGTTTCTTCATGGTGTCAGCAGTCTAGCACATCCCCCGGCTCTTGCGGAGATCCTGTCGTGAGGAGATCGATCCTTCCACGCGGGAGAAACCGAACCATCGGCAGGTCAAGCTGGTTCATCCGATGTGCGGGAGGCTTCGATACTCCTTCGCAGCCGGATCTCTTGGAACACGAACGTGGCGCCGGCTGCAGCGGACGCCCCCGACGGATCGGTCACGATCTCAGGGGAGCCACGGTCATCCAGCACGAGTTGCCTGACCTCGCCCCGGCCGACCAGATCGCCATCGCGAAGCACCAGTGCCAATTCGGCGGCGTTCTCCAGGAGCGGGCCTTCGTCCAGCAGGGCGAACCGGTGGAAATAGGTGCAGGAGACGGAATCTCCCGCGGCTTCGACCGAGACGACTTCAGGACCGAAGGGGCCGGCATCGGCATCGACCTGGCGGATCTCCAGGACGGCGTGCATCTTGCCTAGGCCGGCACGGGAGAACGTACAGGAGATGTAGTAGTCGAGGTCATCCGACAGCACGGTGGGGCGAGCGGCCCCATCCATCCCAACGTAGTTCGTGGCGGAGGTGAAGCGGCCGACGGCCAGCCCTTCCCATCGCCCGAGGAGTCCCATGCTGTCCCGTACCGGTCCGACCATGAGGAGCACCGCTCCGGCCGCCAGGGACACCGCCAAGCCAATCAGAATCAAGGCCTTCGTGTTCATGAGGGAATCATAGCATACGCGACCGATCCGCGGAGCATCTAGCCCTCGCTCTCGATCCAGCGAAGCACGGTGATCCCGGCGTCGGTGCCGACCCAGATCCGGCCATCGGGGCCGACCGCCACGGTATTCGTCCGGTTGTCGAGCAATCCGTCGGCCGTTCGGATGGCGTTCCATGCGTCATCTTCCGTGATGTGTGGTGTCCCGGCGGAATCGAACCGTCGGATTCCGTCCCAGCCGTGCGCTAGCCACAGGATGCCTTCGGCGTCGGCCGCAAGGCCCGGGGCGCAGTTGGGCTGGTAGGTGAAGGTGATGCGATCGTCTTGGTAGTCCGCGAAGTCTTGCCCCGTGTTCACGGCAACGAGGCTGCTGCATCCGCCGAGCCATACGCCGCTGCCCGGCATGCTCAGTGCGGCATAGGTCCCACCGGAGGGCATTCCCGATGTGTGATCGTAGCGCATCCAAACATCGTCCGACGGGTCGCCGAGCGTTCCGGCGTGATCGAGGGCAAGGGCTCCTTCGTCTCCGAGGGCGAACCAGACCCGATGCGCCCCCTCGAAGGCGATGCAAGAGGAGTACGTTGCGGCAGCCGGCGGTCCGGTGGTGAACAGGACGCTTCGATCGTCCAATGGATCGTGCGGCGTGCCGTTGGGATCGAGCACGAAGACCCCGGCATCGGGAAGGCCACACCAGATGAGCCCTGTGGGGTCAACGGCCACGGCACGAACGCCGTTTGCCGGCAATCGCTCGGCGAGCTTGTAGTCGGTCGAGATCGGGCCGTCCTCGGACATTTCCAGGGCCTGGAGCCCGCTGTACGAGCCGACCCAGACGGTTTGCCCATCGCTCGCCAAGTCGTAGATCGAGGCGTGTAGCGCATCGTTCCAGCAGCCGTCGGCATCGAGCACGCTCACGCCGGCATCGGCAGCGACCCACGTGTTCGCGCCGGTGAAGGCGAAGGCTCGGATGTCGTTGCTCAACAAAGGACAGTCGGGCGTGTAATGTTCCCAGACCGCATCGGCGGCGGCATCGTCTGAGGGGTCCGAGAGCCGTACGCGGCTCACCCCGGTTTCGTCGCCGGCCACCAGCCATAGGTCGCCGTTGGGTGCGAACGCGAGGTGGCTGGGCGACCACGAACGGATGGAGCGGGGAACCGGGATCTCCGACCACAGATCGTCGCTTTGATCGAACGGTGTATCGGCGCCTTGCAGGGTGTGAACCGTTCTCCTGGCTGACGGAATCCACAGGCCACCGGCTGCGTCGAATGCGAAGACGCTTGCCGGAGAGTCGGGGAATCCTGCGTTGGAGAGATAGAAGGCAAGGGCGTCATCATTCGATTCGGGTGTTGCGGCGTCATCAAGAACGACGGCGCCGCCGCTGCGGAAGGAGATCCAGACCGAACCCCACGGATCCGGCACCACGGAAGCGATCGCCTGGCCTTGGGTGAGATCTTCCGCCACGTAGACGTTCCAGAGATCATCCGCCGGATCGTGCGGTGTGCCCCGCGGGTCGAGCACCACGAGGTTTCCCCATGTCTGCCAGATCCAGATGCGCCCGGCTCCATCGACACTGACGCCTTGGGGACGCGATACGGCGGAATCCCCATCCCACGAGAGCCGCGTGATCTCCGCGTCGAAAAGCACCTCGCTGCTGCCGGGGGTCGGGCTGATGACACACAGCCCCCTGGCGGTGGCCGCCCACAGATTGCCGGACGCATCGACGGCGAGATCGTAGACATTGTCGCTCGACAGGTTGTCGCGCTCATCGAAGGTGATCCAGTCGCCGTCCTTCAGGGTCGCAATACCGCCCAGCCATGTGGCCATCGCGACCCAGACCCTGCCGCTGGGGGCGACTACGATATCGCTGATCAGATTGTCGAGCAGGCCATCGGCGGCAGTCCAGTGTGTATGGGTCGCATCGGCAGGATTCCAACGTACGATGCCGCCCGGGGTTCCTACCCAGACCAAACCGGCATGATCCACGGCGATCGCGGTCACGCGATCGGTGAATGCGATCGACTGGTCGATCACCGGCATCGCGTGACACCCGATCATCCATCCGACAAGGAGTCCCCAGCACAGAAGCAAGGTTCTTGTGCGCATGATTCACCTCCCGTCATTCATACCAGGGAAGAACGTCAAAGCCAAACCGTTACTCGTGTCGGGAGCTGGCAGGGGCCGCCCGTCCTGCTCAGCGGGATGTCGCCCTCTTTCCGGCCGGATATCCTTGGACGGTTCCGTGAGGGCACGAGAGAGGCGAAAGGATGGGATGGTCGATGGATACGGTGGGCATGCAGGTTCTCTTGTCCGTCGCTGCCGTGCTTTACGCGGCCGGCGTGGTGTGGTTTACCCGATGGACCTACGGCAAGATGCGGGGGCGTGGTTGCGCGCATCATGTCGCGGTGTACTACAACCGTAAGATCGTACACATGGCCGCCGGGGGCGTGGTTGCCCTTGCCGTTCCGTATCTGTTCGTCTCCCCGGTCTACCCGCTGGCGATCGGTCTGGCATTGACGGCATTCACTTTGATTCCGTATCTGACTGGAAGGCGCCTCGAGTGGCTCCAGACCGCGGAGAATCGCAACGACGTGAAATTCACGCTGATGTGGGGCCTTGCCATCTTTGCGCTGTGGCTTCTTCTCGATGATCCATTCTTGGCGATTCTTCCCCCGTTGTTCATGGCCTTCGGCGACGGGGTGACCGGTGTCGTGCGGAACGCGCTCTTCAAGCGGCGGACGAAGAGTCCTGTCGGGAACCTGTTCATGGTGGCGGTATGCATTCCGCTCGGTCTCTGGCTCGCCGGGGAGGCCGCTGTGCCGATTCCCTGGTGGGGCGCGATTGCGGGGGTGGTAGGATCGGTGATCGAGCGGTTCGAGTTTGGGCCGATCGACGACAACATTCTCATCACCGTGGCCGCATCGGCGGTCCTGTTAATCGGCGCAACGGTCGGGCCGCTGTTTTAGGGAAGGGTGTTCGTAGGCGCGATGGCGCATCGTTGCAGGCCGTACGACAGCCTGCGGAAAGGATTGAGCGAATGGGTAGAACAACGCTCGTTTGGCTCTTGCTCGGTACGGTGTGGGGCTCGACGTGGTTGTTCATCAAGCTGGGATTGCGGGACATCCCTCCGTTTACGCTCGCCGGGGTCCGATTTCTCGTCGCCTCCCTTGCGATGTGGGGCTACCTCATGCTTCGGCGTGTCTCTCTGCCGCGCGCGCTCAGGGATTGGGTGCTGATCATCGGCACAGGCCTCCTCACCTTCGGTCTAGATTACGGACTGGTCTTCTGGGGTGAGAACCACATCTCGGTCGGATTGACATCCATCCTCTTCTCGACGATGCCGCTGTTCGTTCTTCTCTTCGCGCACCGCCTCATCCCAAGTGAACGGATGACCTGGTCGAAGACCCTCGGCATTCTCGTAGGAATTGGCGGCGTGACACTGGTCTTTTCGAACCAGCTTAAGCTGACCGGCGGCCTTGCGCTGTGGGGCGCCGCTGCGGTTCTCGGCGGCGCGGCTTGCGCAGCCCTATCCAACGTGTTGATTCGCCGGTTCGGAGCCCACATCGATCCCGCTGTCCTGACCACAGGACAGATGACCGCCGGATTCGTGCCGCTCGTTGCGATCGGCTGGTTGTGGGAGGGTTCCCCTCTCGGATTCACCTGGACGCCGATGGCCTGGGCTTCGCTCCTGTACATGGCGTTGATTGGATCCGCGCTGGCTTTTGTGCTCCTTTACTGGCTTCTGCACCGGATCGGCGCGGTGCGCTCCGGTCTGATTATTCCGTTTAGCACCATCGTCGCGGTGCTCCTTGGCGTGGCGGTGCTCGGCGAGGCATTCACCTGGCGTACTGCCGTGGGGGGTGTGCTGGTGATCGGCGGGCTCCTGGTTGCATCCAGGGGGTCTTCGAGTTCGGGAGCCTAGCTCTAGAGAGTCTGCGGGTTTCACTCCTTTGGGAAAGACAGACGATGTCAGCAGCTGCCGCCATGACTGGTGATCAACCCGTATCTGCTCAACGCAGGACAACGAGCCGCCGGTGTCTCGGGCTCCGCGCTCTGCCCGGACACCGGCAGCCGTTTGCCATTCTAGGCCGGGTCTAGAAATCCCAGCGTAGTCCGAAGTGCCAACCTTGCACCGCTGCGCCTCCGAGGGAGACCAGATGAATTCCGCTGTGCAGAGAGAGCGGGAAGTTGAGCAGGCCGACGAGTGAAAACTCTGCGCCCCCGACTGCCTCGAAGCCGGTGCCGAGCCCCGGAATGCCGAAGATTCCGCCTCCGGCGTACAAGTAGAGGGTGTTCGCGAAGAGCGTCAGGCGGTACTTGGCCATCGCGTCGTACACGATGGCTCCGCCACTGAAGCCGGCGCCCGCTTCGATCGCAAGGCTACCGAAACGAAGCTGTGCCAGGGCCATCGGGATCTGACCGAGGACCTTTACCCCGATACCCAGACCTGTTCGCGACATTCCGATCGACACGGATCCACTGTCAACATCCTGCGAGAAGGCGATCCGGTCGATGTCGGCCCGCAAGATGCCCAGCTCTCCGTACTTGGTGGACAGCCGAACGGTCTCCGGGAGTTCGCTGACGATCGTTCCCTGGTGGACCCTTTCCTGGGTCTCAATGCGATCCACGCCGCCAAGCGTCATGGTGATGACTCTGTCCACTCGGACGTTCGATGTGATCCCGGCGGTCTCGATGCTGATCGTGCTCGGGAATGCTGCCGACAGGTTCCCTTCGTACATCCGTCCGTCGTGCAGATGGACGGTGGTGCCATATGCCGGACTCTCCGTCTGCTTGTACGGGAACCGGATCTGCCTGATCTGCGCGTTCGGGACCTCGGTCTCGCCAGAGGTGGTGCGAATCGTAACCGTGCCGATGGAGGTCAGAACGCGGTCCTCAAACCCTTGGCCGGTGGTTGTGGTCACCCGGGCAGTTTCCGATCCTTCATCGAACGAGATGTCGAGGATTGCATTCTTGCGGATGCTCACGGCCACCCCGTTGTCGTCCATGGTGACGATATCCGGGATGCCCGCAACGATTGTCCCCTCGAACAGCAGTCCCTCCCATGTCTCGATGCTGTCTGCCCACAATGTGAATGAGAGGGTGCAAGCGATCAAGACTCCGAGCGTCAACGATAGTGTCCTATTTTTCATTCGGCCTCCTGCTGCTTTCGAGTTGCCTAAGTATAGACGGCAACCGGACAGATTGTGAAGGGTCGCTGAGCCTTGTTCAGCTGGAGTTGGCTGAAGCACGTGTTTACGCTGCTTCGGCTGGAGTTTCGCGCTGGAAGCGCGAAACATCCGGTCCGATGCTCGGCCGCGAAACACGCTGGTGGATGTCAAGTCACGAAACGTCCTGTGCGATGTACATCCGCGAAACGTCCTCATGGATACAAAGCCGCGAAACACGCTGATCAAGGCAGAGGGATTGGCAGGGTCAAAGCATCCGGGAGCATATCGGAAGCCGGCAGCGTTGCGCTGCGTTCTGTGCAGGATTACCCTTCTCTTGATTATGGATAACCAAGCACGAAGGGCCGCAATCCGATGGACCTACGATCCACCAGATCCCGAGACGTTCGGTGCGCTGTTTGAGACCACGGGATGGAACGACTCGTACCGTGCGACGGTTTCGGATCTGGGCCTGGCGCTTGATCGAAGCTGGAAGGTGATATCGGCCTACGAGGGCAACGAACTCGTCGGGGTCGGCCGCGTCGTGTCCGACGGCAGCCTGCACGCCATGATCTACGACCTGATCGTCCGGCCGTCTCATCAAGGACAAGGCATCGGAAGCGCCATTCTGAAGAAGCTGGTCTCCGCCTGCCGCACAGAAGGAATCCGCGATATCCAGCTGTTCTCCGCATCCGGCAAGGCGGGATTCTATGAACGGCACGGGTTTCGGCCGCGTCCGGCCGATGCTCCTGGTATGGAACTGGTCGAGTAGCTTCTCGCACAGGGACGTGGTGACGGTTCTGTACGTTCGATCAGGGGATGGCGGCTCTGTACGCCCTAGAGAACTGACGAGTCTAGGAACTCTGCAATGGGCGAATGAGGACGAGATTCTGAACCTGCTAGTCAGTCTTGATCCTTATGGCCGCTTACGATCAAATCCGCAGTAGAGCCCGATCGTCGCCCGAGAGAAGGCTTCATCAGGATGCCAATTGGCCAGGTGAGGGGAGTACCAGATAATGGCACCATGAATTGCCAAGAGTCTGAGATTGCCGCGACGATGAAAGAGCAACTGATGCCTTACTGCAACTGGATCAGGACGGAATCGAAGCTCTCGAACTCCAGTCTCGCAAAGCCCGATCGAGAACTCAGCATCGAACTTGGATATGTCCCGGTCCTTCAACCTGACATTGACATCTGTTTCTCCATCGGCGATGAACTATGTGCCGTAGAGCTGAAGAGCTTTGGTAGCGGAGGCAGGTCGGACTCATTCTATACAGGGATCGGTCAAGCGCTCGCACTCCAACGATATGGCGTGGACAGGATAGCTCTTTGGGCCGTGTTTGAAGATGAGCGAGACCTAGTGAGGCTCGCCAGCGCCGCTTGGTACTTTGTCCGTAACCAGGCTCTGCTGAGTCTGGATTTCACGCCCTATCTTGTCCGTGAAGACGGAGGGAAGACGTGTTTCGAAGTCTGGCAGTACCTCAGCCAATCGAGAGCTGGATCTTCCGGATGCTATTTCTCGCAAAGCGCTCGGAATTTCCGCCACCCAAATCCCCTCATCAGTGGGATTTCGCCAGATCCCGACTCGCGGGTCATACGACGCCACTTACAGGGCTGGTTGGAGTCCAAACTACGCGAAACGGACATCAATCCCATTGATCGGCTGATGGCAGACTACCAGGATGCGGGACCAACTGGCCCCATGTAGGTTGTCAGGTGTCTGAGTGCGGGCTAGTCACCAGACTAGATGTCTTCGAGAGGAGAGGGGCCAAGCCTTCACCTGTGAACAGATTGAGCCCCGGCGACCCTGTTCGCAATGGGGGCTGCGGTGGAAAAGCTGAACCACCTGAAGTGTTAAGTCTGAGTGGCTGAGATGGTAGGATCACCTCGGGAGAGGAAGAGGTGATCGTGTTGGGCAGCAAAGGGAAGCGGTACTCACCGCGAT
>Ga0272441_10000419_pt1 | contig 97996 bp, 115 predicted proteins | sample SSMProp6N_FD_193582 | JGI IMG/M metagenome (GOLD analysis project Ga0272441, IMG submission 193582) | Marine sediment archaeal communities from Little Sippewissett salt marsh, Falmouth, MA, United States - SSM-Prop-6N | ecosystem: Environmental > Aquatic > Marine > Wetlands > Sediment ... | reverse complement strand
AACGGTTCTAACCCTTCTGCTTTGAAAAGATTAATTAGTAATAATTTATTAGACTATGTAGCTATGGATGTTAAAGCTCCTAAAAAAAAGTATAGGAAGATAACAGGAATCAAGATAAATGTAGATAATGTAGCTAAATCAATAAATATTTTAAAGGGATCTGATTTGGATTTTGAATTTAGAACTACTGTAGTTCCTGGAATGTTAGACAAGAAAGACATTATCGATATTGTTAGATGGATAGGACCTGGAGGGAAATACTATTTGCAGAATTTTAGAGCTGAAAAAACCCTTAAAAAAGGGTTAGAAAGAGTTAAGCCTTATCCCTCAGAATATCTTTCTGAAATTCAAAAAGCTGTTTCTCCTTTGCTTGACCTCTGCCAAATAAGAGGATAGAGTAGCATTGCTATGGATAAATATATATTATTTGATTTAATGGTAGCCATTTTGGTTTGCGTAGTTGGATTTTTATTTTTATACGGAAGCCTTAATGATGGCTACGCTAATTTGAGTGCTGATATAGGGTCTTTAATTAATCTTATATTAAAAAAATGAATCTTAGAAAAGAGCCAGTTCATGGTTTCACAGTTATTTTTGATAAAGATTTCAGAAAGGGAATAGACTATCTTCGTGATGACCTGCAAAGGGAAGAAGCTAAAGTAATATTTTATTCGGCCAGGAGGAATAAAAATGCTGAATTTGAAGACGACCATGATAGAGACTGGACTTTAATATATAATGAAGGTGAAGGAACTTATACTTTGATCAAAAGAGAAAGGGAATAGCTCTATTTTTCTATTCTTCTCGTATATTGATCTGATTCTGTATTTACCTCTATTATGTCACCCTCCTTTATAAAAAGAGGGACATTTATTTTAGCTCCGGTTTCTAAAGTAACTGTTTTAGTTCCAGGCTGAGATCTTTCTCCTTTAAGTCCGGGAGGAGCTTCAGTTACCTTTAGAGGGATTTTAATTGGAATTATGATATTAACTATGTCTTCTTTGAACATTAGCCCTTCAACTTCTTGATTTTGTTTTAAATACCTTACCTTTTTCTCAATTACTTCCTCTGGTAATTCAAATCTGTCTGAAGGATTATTTTCTTTTGCGAAAACGTATTTACCTCTATGAGAATAGACAAACTTTAATTTTATTTTTTCAATTTCTGCCTCTTTGAAGCTGTCTGAGGGATGGAAGGTTTCAGAGGATTGGTTGCTTGTTATCATATTCTTTAGTTTCACCTGTAAGACAGAGTGCCCTCTTCCCCTAAATAAAGGGGCGGCCTCTAATACTTCGTGAGGCTGGCTGTTTATTATTATTCTTGTTCCTTTCTTAATATCTGAATAATTTATCATACTTTTTTATAATATATTTTGGGATTTTTTAGTCAAGAAAAAAACACATTAAATAGCTCTGTGTTTTACATTAGATTTATTTTAATATAGTTCCTATAAAGTCTATATTGCCTTTTAGAAATTCTTCTGCAGTCATTCTTCTTTTTCCTTCAAATTGCAATTCCTCAATAGTTAAGTAATCTTTTCCGCATTGAACGGCAAGATTATTATTTGTAGCTAGATATACCTTTCCTGGCGGTCCCTTTGGGCTAGTTTCCGTTTGCTTGGTAACAAAAGCTTTCCATATCTTCATTGTTTGATTCTTAGCTTTACAATAGGTTGTCGGCCAAGGATTAAAAGCTCTAACTTTTTTTTCAATTTGATTAGCGTTTTTTGTCCAATCTATTCTTCCGTCTTCTTTTTTAAGTATTTGAGTGTAAGTTTTTTTAGATTCATCTTGTTCTCTTGGCTTAATATCTCCCTTTATCCATTTAGGAATAGTGTTTATTAGTAGATTAGCTCCAAAAGAGGCCAATTGTTCTTCTAGTTCCTTGTTTGTTATTCTTGGATTTTGTATTTTAAATATTAAACTCGAGACTACAGGACCTTTATCAAGCTCCTTGTTTGCCAGAATTATTGTAACTCCTGTTTCGCTTTCTCCTTTCAATATTGCAGACTGAATAGGAGAAGCTCCTCTATATTTGGGTAATAAGGAGGGGTGAACATTGAGAGTGCCGTACTTGGGAATGTTCAGTATTTGTTCTGGGATAATTTGGCCATAGGCTGCCAGTATAATTATATCAGGATGTATTTTTTCAATATCTTTCTTTGCTTCTGTAATTTTTTCTGGTTGTAGTATGGGTATTTTGTTTTTTTCAGCCGTTAGCTTAACTGGCGGGGAAGATATAGTTCCTTTCCTGCCTTTTGGTTTATCTTTATTCGTAATTACTAAAGATGGTTCTAGATTATTTTCTATAAGCTCTTTTAAGATAATGTCTGCGAAATTTGGTGTTCCTATAAAAACTATTTTGGGTTTCATTTTATTACTTTCCATTTAATATCACTTTTTTTTCCAGCAAACTCTAACCAGTTTCCGTCCTTGTCAATTACATACCATTTTCTCTTTGTTTCTGACCATATCATTGGATCTCCTTGATAGAATGGTTTTTTAACTACTTCCTTTGGCTTTAGTCTTCCTAATTCCAGCCATTTTTTAAAAACTGTTTCAATGGCATAATCTAGGTCTCTTGATTTTGCCCATTCAGAAACTATATTTATTGCTTCTTTAGCTTTCTCAACAGATCCTGCTAGTTCTAATAATTGCTTGGCAGGTCTCGTGAATCTTGAATAAACTATTTTCTTTTTCTTTGCGTTCTTCTTTATCTCTTCTAGAGATAGCCCTTTAGTGTGAAAGTAATGATTGACTATTTGCTGAACCTCTGTTTCTTGTTCTTTTTTTGTTTTTTTTCTTTTCATCTTAGAGCAAAGGTAAAAACTCTTTTATTTCGTAAGAGCTAACTTTTTCCTTATGGTCTTTGCCTGTAGCTTTTGAATACTCCAACCATTCTATTTCTTTGTTTTGAATAAACTTATTAAATAAATGGTCTCCTAAAGTTTCTTCTACTAGTTTGCTGTTTTTAAAATAGGTCAATGCTTCTCCTAAATTCCTGGAAAGAATTTCTATTTTTCTCTTTTCTCTTTCTGCGCTAGACATTTTGAAGAGATCTTCTTCTACAGGATCTGTGAATTCTAGATTTTCCCTTATTCCTTTTATTCCAGCAGCATGGATTAAAGATAAAGCAATATAGGGGTTGCAGGCCGGGTCAGAGTTTCTTAATTCGATCCTGGTTGCTTTTTCTTGTCCTTGCTGATAAGTAGGAACTCTTACATAAACAGACCTATTCTTTCTTCCCCAGGATAGATAAATTGGAGCTTCATAACCTGGCACTAGTCTTTTATAGGAATTTGCCCATTGGTTTAATCCTGCTTGAATTTCTTTCCCATACTTTATTAGCCCCATTATGTATTTTCTAGCTAGGTGGGATAAAAGCTCACTCTTCTTTTTAAAAAATAGATTTTCATTATTTTTCCAAAGAGAAAAGTGTAGATGCATTCCATTGCCGCAATATTCAGTTAGCGGTTTTGGCATAAAAGAGGCAAACAATCCTAATTTTCTAGCTGTTCTTTTAATTATGTGTTTAGCAATTAATATTGAATCTGCTATGTCTAGGACATCTCCATACTTTATATCTATTTCGTGTTGTCCAGGAGAAACTTCGTGATGATCGTAGTCTGTTTCAATGCCAATTTCTTTTAAATATATTTGAGAAGCTTTTCTTATTTCTCCGTATTTTCCGCCCCAAAAGTAAGCGCCGTTGTCTGTTGGCTTGGGATTATATTCTGAAGGAAAAATGAAAAACTCTAACTCAGGACCTACTTTTAGCTGACCTGATTTTTCTGTGTCTTTAATAGTTTTTTTTAAAATATAACGAGGATCTCCCAGAAAGTGATCTCCTTTGGAATCAAAAATATCGCCAAAAACTATTGCTTCTCTCCAAGTAGTTCCATTTAATTCATATTCCCAGGGCAGAACTCTAAAAGTTTTCGGGTCTGGGATAATTATTAAATCTGACTCCTCAATTCTAGCAAATCCTTCTATTGAGCTTCCATCAAAACCTTTGCCAGAATCAAAAGCATCTTTTAGCTCAGAAGAGGGAATAGTGAAGTTCATATCTTTCCCTAAAACATCCGGGAACATTATCCTGACAAATTTTACGTTATTTGACTTATTATTTATTAAATCTAACACTTCTGTTTTGTTCTTGAAATTAAAAGTTTTCATATTTTTTAAATTATTAGTTTATTTTATCATTTTCGGTTTATAAAGACAAAAATAAGGATGATTTTAATCATCCTTTTGGGAGATAACTGAGTCAAAAATTTCATGTTGGATGGCATAAAAGGTGATGGCCTTTACAATTAGTTATTAACCTTTTTATCTATACCTTAAATATCATGTTTTTGACCCAGCTCGATGAAAATTTATCTTTTCATCTTTGTTCTTGTGTTTGAAAGAGCTATTTCTTCCAGTTTTTCCAGAGATTTTCTTATTTTTTCGTTCTTCTTTTGGCTTTCTTCAAAGTCTATCCTTAGACCATTCTTTTCTAAAAACCCGTCTTTTGCGCATTCTTTGATTTCATTAAAGTGGTACTTCATATCTTTTAATGCTTCTTCTGTTTCTTGAATTAGCTCTTCTGCTTCATTTCGCGATTCTCCATTCATATTTTCCCTCCTAATTTCAAAAAAACATCGCAATGATTTTTTAAATCATTACAACAATAAATTCATACTAGTTGGGAAATTATTATTTGTCAAGTTGACAAGAAATGTATGTTTTAATACAATTCCAATATGAGTTGTTCTTTTAAGGAGAGGAATAAAAATGGCTGAAGAGATTTTGTTTGATGAAGCAGTACACAAACTAGAAATAGCTATAAGCAGACTAAAGAGAAACCCCTTGGTTGTGAATTCTAGCTACGAGGAAGAAATAGTAGAGATAGCAGATTTGTGTTGTGATGCCAAGGAGAATATTCCTAGCATGGATGCAGATAAGCTAAAGGGCATGTTAGAAGAATGTAGGGACTTTGGTCTTTTGAAGAATAGCTCTCAAATGCAAATAGAGCTTGCTATTCAAAATCTTATAATAATGAAAAAGGGTGAATAAGCCCTTTATTTTTTATTTAATTGTTTTAATATGTAGATATGAACGATAAACATAGGCTATTTATAGCTGTTAATTTTCCCTCAGAAATAAAGGAAAGATTAGTGGATGTTTCTAGAAAGTGGTGTGACTTACCAGTAAGATGGGCGAAAAAGGATAATATCCATCTTACTTTAGCTTTTTTAGGATATGTGTCTAACGAAGGTATTATTGAACTGAGTAAAGGTTTAAAAAAAATAAGCTTTGAACACAGCTCTTTTCTAACGGGATTGAAGAAAATTAGTTTGGGCTCTATAAAAAATGGTGTTCCTAAGCTAATATGGGCAGAAGTAGAAAGAAGTAAAGAATTAATTTCCTTAAAAGAGAATTTGGATGATATTTTATCTCGATCAATTGGGTATATTCCAGATAAAAGAGAGTTTTTTCCTCATATTACTTTAGGAAGGGTAAGAAAATGGGATTGGCAAAAAATGGATCCTGAAGAAGTACCCGATATTGAAAAGGATATATCTTGGGATTTTGAAGTTTATTCAATAGAGATGATGGAGAGCTATCTAAAAAGAAGTGGAGCTGAATATATAATATTAGAATCATTTCCATTTAAAAAACTATGAAAGTTCATTTTATTGGTATTGGCGGGATTGGAGTTTCAGCTTTAGCAAAGTATTATCTAGCAAAAAATAATCAGGTTTCTGGATCTGATTTAGTTTCTTCTGAAATAACAGAAAGCCTTAAAAAAGAGGGAGCAAATATATTTATTGGTAAGCATGCAGAAAATAATATTTCAGAGGATTTGGATTTAGTTATTTTTAGTCCTGCGGTTTCAGATAAAAACCCTGAGTTGAAGAAAGCAAAAGAGCAAAGAATTGATTGTAAAAGCTATCCCCAGGCTCTGGGAGAATTAACTAAGGAGTTTTTTACCATTGCTATAGCTGGAACTCATGGAAAGAGTACGACAACTTCAATGTTGGGGATTTTGTTAACTAATGCTGGTTTGGACCCCACAGTTATTGTAGGAACCAAGGTTAAAGAGTTTCAAAATTCAAATTGTAGAGTTGGTAGTTCAAAATATTTAGTAATAGAGGCTTGTGAGTGGAATGCTTCCTTTTTAAATTACCATCCAGATATTATTATTCTAAATAATATTGAAAAAGAGCATTTAGATTTTTTTAAAGACTTAGATCATATAATTAAAACCTATAAGCAGTTTATTAGTAATTTACCAGAAAATGGAACTTTAATTTATAATTTAGACGATAAAAATATTTCAGATTTGGTAAAGAATTTGAGTTTTAATAAAATTAGTTTCTCTGCCAATCAAGAGGAGTTTTCTTTACTGGAGAAAAATTTAAGAATTTCAGGAAGACACAATGTCTATAATGCTTTAGCTGCTCTGACTGCAGCTAGGATTTTGAAAGTAGACGATAAGGATTCTCTTTTTACGCTTTCTAGCTATTTGGGTTCTTGGAGGAGATTTGATTTAAGCGAAGTGAAATTAGCAGATAAAAAAATAACTTTAATCAACGATTACGCCCATCATCCAACGGAGTTGAAAGCTGCTCTTTCAGCTACAAGGGAAAAATTCCCCGATAGAAAAATATGGGCAGTTTTTCAGCCTCATCAATACCAGAGAACCTTTTATTTATTTGATGATTTTGTGAAAGTTCTTTCTGAAGCTAAAATAGATGAATTGATTATAGCTGATATATATGATGTAGCAGGGAGAGAGGAAGAAGATATTAGAAAGTCTGTTTCTTCTGAAAAGTTAGCAAGTGAAATTAAAAAAGCAGTATACATCCCAGATATTGAAGAAATATTCTTGTTTTTGAAGGAAAATATGAAAGACAAAGACGTTTTAATCATTATGGGAGCTGGAAATATATACAAATTAGCTGATTTTTTTCCACTTGACATTTGAGGAATTAAGAAAGAGAATACTATAAAGGTAGTCTAATTAAGAGATTTCGAGGAATAAGGTCGAAATTTAAAAACTTTAAGTTCTTATAGATAAATTTATGGAGATAGCAATTGCTGGAATAGCAATAGTGGTGGTGATTTTGGTTGTTATTTACCTTGCAATGAAGAAAAAAGGTCCTGCTAAAGAGGAAGTAAAAGCTCCAGCTGGAGAAAAACCTCAAGTTTTTTCTCCACCGGAAGAAAAGGAAGAATCGTCAGAAGAACCAAAAGGACCCGAAAATCCACCAGTTAACTTATAATTGAATTCTTAATTTTCTAGAGCCCCAAATTATTGGGGTTTTAGATTTGGCTTTTTATAATTATTTGCTATAATTAGTTAATAATTTTAAAGCTTAAAAATATGAAAAAGATTTTAATCATCGAGGATGAGAAAATATTGGCTGAAATGTACAGAGATAAGTTTATTCAAGCAAAGTTCAAGGTTTTAGAGGCGTCAGAAGTGGAAGAGGGGTTTAAAATAGCTAAAAAAGAGAAGCCAGATTTAATTCTTTTAGATATTTTACTCCCAAGAGAAAGCGGAATAACCTTTTTAAAGAAATGGAAGAAAGACCCTATTATTTCTTCAATAGTGGTAGTAGCTTTTAGTAATTTTGACGATCCAGAGACTAAATTAGAAGCTAAAAAGCTAGGAGCTAAGGACTATCTTATTAAGACTAATTACGAACCGAGAGACGTAGTTAAAAGAGTTAAACATTATTTAAAAACAAGTAAATCTTCAGGTAAAAGGAGGACAAGGAAGACCGAGAAATCTAAATGAAAAGAATATTTAATTCTCAAATAACAAAATATACTGGAAAAAAAGTAAAAGTAGCTGGTTGGGTTAATTCTAAAAGAAGCCATGGCAAGATTATTTTCATTGATCTAAGAGATTGTTCTGGTTTTTTGCAATTGGTTTTTAGTCCTAAACAAAAGGAATCTTATGATATTGCTAAGAAAATAAAGCCAGAGTGGGTGATAGAGGTTGAAGGAATAGTTTCTTTGAGACCCAAAGGAATGGAGAATAAAGATATTAAAACAGGGAAGATTGAAATTGGAGTTTCTAAAATAAAAGTTCATTCCGAAGCTAAGACCCTTCCTTTCAGTATCGAAAGTAAAGGTAGTGAAATAACAGAAGAAAAGAGATTAGAATATAGATATTTGGATTTAAGAAGAGAAAGAATGAAAGATAATTTAAAGATACGTCAGAAAGTAATTCATTTTTTTAGAAATTTTTTAGTCGATGATTCTTTTGTTGAGGTAGAAACGCCAATTTTAACGAAATCTACTCCAGAGGGTGCTCGGGATTTTTTAGTCCCCTCTAGATTACAGCCTGGAAAGTTTTATGCTTTGCCCCAAAGTCCTCAGCAGTACAAGCAATTACTGCAAATAGCTGGTTTTGAAAGATATTTTCAAATTGCCAGATGCTTTAGAGACGAAGATCCCAGGGCTGATCGTCAGTCAGAGTGCACCCAATTAGACATTGAAATGTCTTTTATTGAAGAAGAAGACGTTTTAGATTTGATAGAGAAACTCTTTTCTAATTTAATTAAAGAAGTTTTTCCTAATAAGAAGATTACTAAATTTCCTTTTCCTAGGATTAGCTATTCAGAATCAATTAAAAAATATAATAGCGATAAGCCCGATTTAAGAAAGGATAAAAAAGATTCAAATGAATTGGCTTTTGCTTTTATTACCGATTTTCCGATGTTCGAATGGCATGAAAAAGAAAAGAAATGGGGAGCAATGCACCATCCTTTTACAAAACCCAAGATTAAAAATATCAAAGACCTCAAAAGCGATCCTAAAAATATTATGGCCTGGCAATATGACTTTGTTCTTAATGGAGTAGAAGTAGGAGGAGGAAGCATAAGAAATACAGATCCTAATTTATTAACTGCTGTTTTTGAGGTTTTAGGACATAAAAAGGAAGACATTAAAAAACAATTCGGTCATTTATTAAAGGCTTTTGAATTTGGAGTGCCTCCCCATGGAGGTATCGCCCAAGGTATTGATAGAATTATCTCTACTATTTTGGGAGAGCCTAGCATAAGGGAAGTAATAGCTTTTCCTAAAACAGGTGATTGTCGAGATCCAATGATGGGAATTCCTTCTTTAGTGGATAAAAAACAATTAAAAGAACTTCACTTAGATATTAAAAATGGAAAAAAAAGAAATACCTAAAATATATAAGTTTGTAGTTGTTTTTTTGGTGAGTTTTGCTGGCTGGTGGGGAATTAATCTTTTAAACGAAGATTTGGAAGATATATTTTACTGGGAGGAAATCAGTAGAAATCCTGATGTTCTTTTAGCTCAGGTATATATGAATCCTAGAGCAAATAGGATTATTAAAATTCCAGCAGAGCTCAATCTGGAAGAAGAAATTGAAGTGAAGGCTAAAGCTGCAATAACTGTTCTGGTGGATGAACTAGGAAGACAAAAGATTCTATTTAAAAAGAATATTAAGGAGAAGATGCCTATTGCTTCTATAACAAAGCTAATGACAGCCATTGTTTCTACAGATATTTACAAGAATGGAAATGTAATAGAGATTAGCAGTAACGCTGTTGCCCAGGAAGATTCAAGGGGCAATTTGGAACAAGGGGAGAAATTACCTTTTTTTGAATTGATTAAATCATCTTTAATTGAATCTTCAAATGACGCAGCTTTTGCCATAGCTGAAGGAATAACAGAAGAAGGAATCTTTGGACTAGATAAGTTCGTGAGTTTAATGAACTTAAAAGCCAAAGAGATAGGATTGAATGATACCAACTTTACAAACCCTACAGGATTAGACGGGAAAGAAAATTATTCTACTTGCAGTGATTTATTAATTTTGTCTAAATATACTATTAATAATTATCCCGAGATTTTAAATATTACTAAAGAAGATTCTTGTGAGGTTTTAAATCCAGACCAAACTGTCCATCATTATATCTCAGAAAATACTAATATATTGCTGAAAGAGTATCCTCAAATAATAGGAGGAAAAACAGGATTTACAGAGGAGGCTGGAGGATGCATCCTTTTAGTGTTTAAAAAAGAGGATGGCAACTATATAATTCACGCTATTTTAGGAACTGATTCTTCTGAAGCTAGGTTTGAAGAAGCAAGAAAGCTGATAAATCATTTTAACTATTAACAGATGAGTCTATATCCACCGGAGTTAACTTTTAATGTTTCCAAAGTATTAAGCTTGGCTGCAATGGGAGCTATAGCAGCTATTATTTGGGCTCCTTTTCTAACCCATTTCCTTTATAAGTATAAGCTTTGGAAAAAAGAAGCTAGGAAGAAAACAATTACAGGGGAGGAAGCTACTGTTTTTTATAATTTACACAAAGAAAGAGAAGTGAGAACTCCCCGAATGGGAGGTCTTTTAATTTGGGTAACCGCCTTTTCGATTATATTCTTTTTTTGGTTATTTTCTAAAATATCAGATGCTAGGCTTTTTAATAAGTTCAATATTCTTTCTAGAGGAGAAACATGGCTGCCTTTGTTTACTTTAATGGCAGCTTCAATAGTTGGACTATTTGATGACTTATTACAAGTTTGTGATTGCGCTAGTTTTGGGAATCTTTTTCTTAAAAAAATTACAGCTATAATATCAGGCACTAAAAGATATATTGGAGGAGGAATGACCTTTAAAAGGCGTTTTCTGGTTGTGGCATCAATAGGGATTGCTGGAGGATGGTGGTTTTTCTATAAATTAGGATGGGACATGATTCATATCCCTTTTGTGGGAGATTTTTCAATAGGATTTCTATACCTTCCTTTGTTTGTTATGGTAATGTTGGCTTCTTGGTCTGGGGGAATAATAGATGGTTTAGACGGGTTAGCTGGAGGAGCATTTACTTCTATTTTTGGAGCATTTACAATAATTGCTTTTGCTGAAGGAATGTTTAACTTGTCAGCTTTTTGCGCTATTATATCTGGCACTATTTTTGCTTTTTTATGGTTTAATATTCCTCCAGCTAGATTTTATATGGGAGAAACTGGAATTTTGGGATTAACTTCAACTATGGCAGTAGTAGCTTTTTTAACTGACTCTGTTGTTGTTTTGCCGATAATAGCTGGACTTTTAGTCATTGAAACAGGCTCTGTAATAATGCAGCTGCTTTCTAAAAAGATAAGAAAGAAAAAACTTTTTCAATCTACTCCAATACATCATCACTTTGAGGCTAAAGGATGGCCTCCTCACAAGGTAACTATGAGATTTTGGATAGGAGGAATAGTTTTAGCCATTATTGGGGTAGTTGTTCGTTTGATGGGATAAAAAAATGGCACAGCATTGTGCCAAAAAGGTTTAAAAATTTCCTTATTCCCTCATCATTGTAGTTATTGCTGGATAGTTTCTGTAATTTTTAGACTGAGAACTCTCTTTTAAATTTATTTTCCTTCTTGCATACATCTTTAGAATCCTAGATCCAAAGTAGAAAGTAATTACAGATGCTGTTATTTTGATTATTGACTCAGGTAATTCTATGCTTTTATCTATATAATTTGCTACACAAAGGCTAAATAGTATAAAAAGCCACAGCATTACCAGTTTTTCTCCAGGTCTTCTTTTCCAGCTTCTTTTCAATATTATTCTTTCAAATTCCTTCATTCCTATGTATAAAGGTAATAGATTGTGAACGTAAACAACTACTAATCCATCTGGAGTTTCATAGTCTTTATCCATCGAATCTATTATTACCAGAAACATCAGGAACAAAGTATAAATAAACGTTACGGTAAATAAGGAAAGGGTTATTTTGCGGGAGGTTTTTTTAAAAAAATATATTGCTTTTTCTTTCGTTTTTATCACTCCTTATCATTTTTGAAGGTTCTTTTGCCTCCGTGTTTAATTTACAACGATTAGGTTAGTTTGTCAAATAATATGTCTAAAGCTAATAAGTTAAGAAAGAAATATCCTCAATTTAAATATTCTGACTATTCTTATCAGTTAAAAGGTAAGGACTTGAAAATTACCTTTGATTTTTCTATTGGCTCTGAGATATTTTTTAAGCCAGAAATAGCAATTAAAGATGCTGGTTTGAGACTTAAGAAAATAAATAGGGAAGTACTAAATAATCTAGTTTTTAATTTAGGACTGATAGAATCCTTAAGTTATTGGAAAGCTACTTGTTCTCCTGAAATTTTAGTTTCAGCTGGAAAGCTTAGTGAAGATCAAATTATTTGGTGGAGGAATTTAATTAGCTTTGGATTTGGGCAGTTCTTTTTTGAGAATAAAATTGATTGGAGAAAAAAAGGATTTCTAGAAATTAAAAGCTTTGATAATAAAAAGGTGAAAGTATTTTCCGGAAAATTAAGGAATAATACTTTGGTTCCAATTGGGGGAGGAAAAGACTCTGCAGTAACCATTGAATTATTAAAGGCAAAGAAAAAAAAGATTAACTGTTTTTCTTTAAATCCTATCTTACCTGCAAAAAAAATAATGAAGATTGGAAAATGCAAGAATCCTTTAATTGTTAAAAGAAAAATAGATAAAAAACTTTTAGAGCTAAACAGAAAAGGATTTTTAAATGGACATACTCCTTTTTCAGCTTATTTGGCTTTTTTGAGCGTTTTATTAGCTGTTTTATTTGATTATAGATATTTAGCTTTTTCCAATGAAAGGAGCTCTAATGAAGGCAATGTTAAATATTTAGGCCATATTATCAATCATCAGTATTCAAAAAGCTTTGATTTTGAAAAGAAGTTTAGATATTACTCAAAGAGCTATTTGGCTAAAAAAATAGAATACTTTAGCTACCTAAGACCCCTATATGAGATACAAATAGCTAAGATCTTTTCTCAATACCCTCAATATTTTACCTCTTTTCTAAGCTGTAATGAGGCTTTTAAAACAGATTCTGGGAGAAAAAAGAAAAACGGGAAATGGTGTTGCAATTGTTCAAAGTGTTTGTTTGCTTTTGCTATATTGTATCCGTTTCTTTCCAAGAAAGATATTTTAAAAATATTCAAAGAGAATCTTTTCGAGAAAAAGGAATTGATTCCTGTTATGGAGCAACTTATAGGAGTAAAGAAATTCAAGCCTTTTGAGTGCGTTGGTACCAAAGAAGAAAGTTTGGTGGCCTTTTATTTGAGTTTTTTGAAGAATAAAGATGGTTTACCCATTGTTTTGAATTATTTTAAGGATAAGGTTTTACCGAAATATCCAGATATTGAAAGAGTTGCTAAGAAAATGATGTCTTCTTGGAATAGTGAACATTTTTTGCCTAGGGATTTATAATTTTAGTGAGTTTCGATTCCTACCGCCGGAGTCGCTATCTACCTCGTAATAGAGAGACTTATCTTGACAAAATATGTTCCTTTTCTAGATTAAATTTGCATCTTTACGATGCTTTTTTTATTCTGAATTAGTTCTACCAAATATTAACATTAAGCTACTTTTTTGATAAGATATCAATAAATATATGGCCAAAATAGTTTTTTTAGTATTTTTATTTATCCTTTTTTTATTTGGAATAATCCAAAGCAATCAAACAATAGACATCTGCTTCAATAACCATTGTTTTTCTACAGAGGTAGTTAAAACTGAGCAAAAAAGAGAAAAGGGGTTAATGTTTAGAGAGAATATGGATTTGGGCAAGGGAATGCTTTTTGTTTTTGATAAAGAAAGGGAACGCTCTTTTTGGATGAAAAATGTCTTATTTCCTTTAGATATAATATGGATTGACCAAGATAAAGAAATAGTTTTTATTAAAAAGAATGCTCAGCCTTGTAAGGATTTATGTGAAGGGATAAAGCCAAACAAAAAGGCAAAATATGTTTTAGAGATTAATGCGGGAGCAGTAGATGAAATAGGTATTAGTGTGGGAGATAAGTTAGAATTTCGGAGAAAATCTTTTATTGACAAATTCCCATTTTAAGTTAGTCTTTGATTAGAAGATCTTTTAAAAAAGACTGATGATAGAAATTAATTGAGGGAATTAAATGAAAGAAATAGAAAGAATATTTAAAAAAGCGCTTTACAAAGTGTATTTAAATCACGAAAATCTTGGTAATAAAGGAGAGGAAATAATTAAAAACTATAGATTCAGAGAAGAAACATTACTAGCTGATTGGGAGGCAGAAAAAGTTGTTATTAATACATTAAGAGAAGAGAGGTTTCCAGCTGAAATAGTTTCGGAAGAACACGGAGTTGTTATTCTAGATAACAATGCGAAATACCTGGTGCTTATTGACGGCATAGACGGAACTAGAGTTTTTAAAGAATCTGATGGGAGAGGAAGATATGGGACTATAATATCTGTTTTTGAAACTACTAATCCCAAATATGAAGATTCTTTGTTCGGAGGAATAGTAGAGCATTCAACTAATAGATTATTCTACGGTTTAAAAGGAAAGGGAAGTTTTTTAGAATTCCTTAGGACTGGTAATAAAGAAAAGATTCATTGCTCTGGGGTAAAAAAACTTAGGAACACAAGAAGAATATATATAGATGAGAGCTTTGAGATTAATAAAAGAATATTTAGTGATAATCTAGATAATTTTAATACTCTCTGCTTATGGGCTTCAGCTGCTCATTATATAGATACGGCTTTGGGAGTTTCTGATTTAGCCTTGGAATGTACTAGAAAAGGAAATCTAGAAATAGCTTCTTCTTATAGATTAATTAAAGAAGCCGGAGGAGTCATGGTTGATCTTCATGGTAATAGCTTAGAATCTGAAAGATACCTTAACTGGGGGCAAATAGAAACAATACCAGTGATAACAGCTGCCACAAAAGAACTAGCTAAAGATCTTATTCAACATATTAAATCGAGGAGAGAATTAAGCTCCTCATTTTTTTATTTTAGTGGTAATATATAGTATTGTGAAAATTATTGCCTTATTAGTAATTACTATAGTTCTTGGCTATATTATTTTTATGACTAATTCTAATGATGTAAAACTAGAAAAAGCTACTTTAGGAGCTGGTTGCTTTTGGGGTGTTGAAAAAGATCTTTCGGAGATAAAAGGAGTGAAATCAACGGTGGTTGGATATATGGGAGGAACTACTGAAAATCCGACCTATGAAGAAGTTTCCAGCGGCAATACAGGACATACTGAGGTCGTTCAGATAGAATTCGATCCTTTGGAAGTATCCTATAAAGAAATTCTTTTAAGATTCTGGAGTATTCATGATTCAAGTAAAGAAAGTAAAAGACAATATAGATCTGTTATCTTTTATCATAATGATGAGCAAAGAAGAATTGCCGAGGAATTGAAAAGAAGTAAATCTTCCTTAACAAGCATTGAACATGTACAGGCTTTTTGGAAAGCAGAAGACTATCACCAAAAATACTTCTTAAAGTAATAGATTTTCATTGATATTAGTATTTGCTATAATAAATAAGAATAGCTTTTAAAAATGAAGCAAAAGATTAAAATAGTAGATAAAGGAAAGAAAAAAAGAGGGAGGAAAAAGAAAAAGGAGGTAGAAATAGAAGATAAAAAGCCTTCTGTTTTAGATAAGTTTTTAAAGCTTAGTGTTATTTTTGTTGTTATTATAGTAGCTATTTCTATTCTTTATTATTTCTTCATTTTTTTACCAAAGGCTGAACTTCCAAAAGAAAATATTAGTGAAAATATAGAGCCTGAGGCTGAAGCTCTAAAAGAAGAGAAAAAACCCATAGAAGGAGTTCAGGTTAAAGGAACAGAAGATAATTTAGATGATTGTTTAACTCAAGCAAGGCAAACCTATTTTGAGGTTTTCAAAGAAGGGCTCGGAGCTTGCAAAGACATAGACGATATTCAATTGAAAAATGATTGCGTAGAAAAACTACTAGAAGATATAGAACAAGGTTTAGAAATGGCCGAAGCAGAATGTTTTTAAAATAGTAAAAGGTCGATCTCTCTACAATAAATCTTTAATTTATGAGTTTTAAATATATTTTAGTTCTATTAGTTATTTCAGCCATGGTAGGAGGATGGATTGTTATTTATTCGAATCAAGTAGAAGAAGAACTAGACGCCCTAGCACTGTCTCACACAGAAATAACCATACCACCTAAAAATATAGATTAATTTTAAAATTAATTTAATTTCCTTTAGAAAATCGCCAATAAGGCGGTTTTCTGTTATAATATTAAAATGAAAATAGAATCACTAAAGGATAAAAAAATACTTATTTTAGGATTTGGCAGAGAGGGAAAAGATACTTTGAGTTTTCTTCAGAAAAAGTTTCCTGGAAAGAGAATACAGGTAGCAGATAAGTCAGAAAAAGTTATAAAAAGAAATAATGTTAAGTTCATTTTAGGAAAAGATTATCTAAAAGACATTGCAAGATACGATGTAATTATTAAATCTCCGGGTATTCCTCCTTTAAAAGAGCTGAGAGATTTGAATATTACTTCCCAAACTGAATTGTTTTTAGACAACTGTCCAGGCAAGGTAATTGGTATTACTGGAACAAAAGGTAAAAGCACAACTGCTTCTTTGACATATGAGATACTAAAAAAGTCAGGAATTGGCACTCATTTAGTAGGGAATATTGGCAAACCTGCCTTGTCCTTTTTGAATAAAGCTAAAGAGAATGATGTTTTTGTCTATGAATTATCCAGTCATCAATTATTTAATATTAAAAAAAGCCCTCAGGTTGCGGTATTTTTAAATATTTTTCCAGAGCATCTTGATTATTATAGGAATTTTAAAGAATATATAAAAGCTAAAGCAAATATTACAAAATATCAAAAAAAAGAAGAATATCTGGTTTTTAATAAAAAAGACAAAATAGTAAAGAGGTTAGCTTCAAAATCTAAAGCTAAAAAAATTCCTTTTAATTCAGTTAAAGTAAAAAATATTATTCCTCAAAAAGATATCCCCCTGAAAGGTAAATTTAATCTAAATAATATTAAAGCTGCAATAGCCACAGTTAAAGTATTTAATGTTCCTAATAAAAAAATAGCTTCAGCTATTAAAAACTTTAAACCGCTTCCTCACAGGTTAGAATTCGTAGGTGAGTATAAAGGGATATCTTTCTATAACGATGCCTTATCTACTGTTCCCGAAGCTACTATTGGAGCAATAGAAGCTTTGGGGAACGATGTGCAGACAATAATTTTAGGGGGTTTTGAAAGAAATATTAGTTTTGACAGCTTAGCTGAAAAGATTCTAAGGAGCAACGTTCAAACTTTAATTTTATTCCCAACCACATGAAAGAGAATATGGAAAGCTACAGAAAAGAAATCAAAAGGAAAACTTCCTTTAAGATTCTTTGTGGATAATATGAGAGACGCAGTAAAGCTGTCTTATTTAAACACAAAGAAAGGTAAAATTTGTCTTTTATCTACAGCTTCCCCAAGCTTTAGCTTGTTTAAAGATTACAAAGAAAAAGGAGATTTGTTTAAAAAATACGCCAAAAAATTAGCTCATGAAAAAAAGTCCTGACTATATTTTTGCAATAACAGTAGGAATTTTATTGATTTTGGGAATAGTAATTTTAGCTAGCTGTTCAACAATAGCTTCTCAAGAAAAGTTTGGTAATACTTACCATTATCTTAGCCACCAGTTAATATTTGGTATATTGCCAGGTTTATTTTTAGCTTACTTCTTTTATAGGATTCCTTTATCCTTTTTAAAGAAAAAGTCTTTTTTCCTGCTTTTGGCAAATCTAATCCTTTTATTTTTAGTTTTTGTTCCTAAAATAGGGGCTAATTTTGAACAAGGTGCTAACAGGTGGATTAACCTAGGTCCAATATTGTTTCAGCCATCTGAATTTTTAAAAATATCCTTTATTCTTTATTTAGGCTACTGGCTAAAGAAAAAGGGTAATTTTCCTCAAAAGAGATTTAAATTTAGTAAAAATAATTTCCTTAAAAACTTTTCTCTAAATGAATCAAATAAAACCCTGATTGCTTTCTTAGCAATTTTGGGTGTGGCTGGAGGTCTTTTAATATTGCAGCCGGATATTAGCACTTTGGGTGTTATTTGCAGCATTGGACTCATTATGTATTTTTTAGCTGGAGCTCCCATCTGGCACTTATTTTTTCTAATCTCTGGAGGTCTTGGAATGTTAATTTTACTAATTAAAATAGCTCCTTATAGAATGGCAAGATTTCTAATATTCCTAAAGCCTGAGCTCTATCCTATGGGAATAGGATATCATCTAAAACAATCTTTAATTGCAGTGGGTTCTGGCGGTGTTAAAGGATTGGGACTAGGATTGAGCCGTCAAAGGTTCGGTTTCTTGCCAGGGGCTATGTCAGATTCAGTTTTTGCAGTTTTTTCCGAAGAAACAGGTTTTATTGGAAGCTTTATTCTGATATTATTATTTATGATACTGCTATCTCAGGGCTTTAAGATAGCAAAAAGAGCAAAAGATAAATCGCTCCAACTCATGGGCTTTGGCATTACTTCTTGGTTGGTAATTCAAGCCTTTGTAAACATTGGAGCCATGATAAGAATAGTGCCTTTAACGGGAATACCTTTACCTTTTATTAGCTATGGCGGTTCAGCTATTATTACAGAGTTAATTGGCGTAGGAATACTATTAAATATATCTAAACAGTCAAAATCATGAAGCTAGTATTAACCGGAGGAGGGACTGGAGGACACCTCTTTCCAATAGTCGCTCTAGTTAGAGAAATAAATAATCTTTACTCTCAAAAGTCTCAGGGATTAAAAGACGATGAGTTGAAGTTTATTTTCATGGGACCTAAAAGCAGGATCAATAAAAGCCTAGCTGGGGCTCTTTCTCAGAATAAAATTAAAATGGTGAATATCTTAGCTGGAAAGAGAAGGAGATATAAGGGTTTTAAAGTAAGATTGCAAAACTTTATTGACATATTCAAGATAATACTCGGTACTATTCAATCTTTTGTATATTTATTTTTCTCAGCTCCAGATGGAATATTCAGCAAGGGAGGATACGGTTCCTTACCCGTAGTTATTGCAGGAAGACTCCTTAAAATTCCTATCTTTATTCATGAATCAGATATTATAGTTGGCGCTTCCAATAGAAAACTGATAAACAAGAACTCTATTGTTTTTACTTCTTTTCCCGAAACAAAGATTGCTAATCATTCCAAAGTAGTTTTTGTTGGAAATCCTATCAGGAGAGAAATATTAAATGGCTCTCCAGATGAAGCTAAAAAATTCTTTAACATTGATTCTGCTAAAAAGGTAGTGCTTATTATGGGAGGATCCCAAGGATCAGAAAGAATAAACAATGTTGTTTTGGATATTCTACCTAGATTAGTTAAAGCTTTTGAAGTTATTCATTCTGTAGGACATAATAACTACCAGCAAATAGAAAAAGAAGCTAAGGTGATGATAGGGGATAAATTTGGAAAAAGTTATCATCTTTATCCTTTTTTTGAAGAAGAAGAACTAAGACAGGCTCTAGCTGCAGCAGATATTATTATTTCCAGAGCAGGATCCAGTTCGATATTTGAAATAGCAGCCAAAGGAAAACCCTCAATAATAATTCCTTTAAGCGAATCTGCTCAGAATCATCAAATTAGAAATGCTTATTACTACAGCAGAGATAAAGCTTGCGTAGTAATAGAAGAAAGTAATTTTACTCCAAACTATCTCTTGCAGACTTTGAAAAATATGTTATTTAGTAAAAAAAACATTAGTAAAATGGAGTCTGCAGCTAAGAAATTTGCTAGGCCAGATGCCGCCAGGAAAGTTGCAGAATACATCATTAACTATCTTTATCAAGAATGATAGCTAAGAAAGTCAAATCAAAACAAATAAGAGCAAGATTGGCTCCTTCTCCAACAGGAAATTTGCATTTGGGCACAGCCAGGACAGCTTTATTTAACTTTTTATTTGCCAGAGCTAATAAAGGCAAATTTATTTTGAGGATAGAAGATACAGATAAAGAAAGATCTAAAAAAGAATATGAGGAAAACATCTTTAGTAATTTAAAGTGGTTAGGACTTGGCTGGGATGAAGGACCAACAGAGGAAAACTATAAAGGAGAATATTCTCCTTACAGGCAAAGCGAAAGAATAAATATCTATGAAAAATATATTAAGAAGCTATTGGAAGAAGATAAGGCCTATTATTGTTTTTGTTCAAAGGAGGAGCTGAACGCTCATAGAGAATATTTACTTTCCATTGGCCAACCTCCTCTTTATTCTAATAAGTGCCGTGATTTAAAACCCAAAGAAGTAAAAGAAAATTTAGATAAAGGATTGCCCTATATTATCAGATTCAAGACTCCTTTTAAAAAGATAATATTCAAAGATCTAATAAGGGGTAGGGTAGAGTTTGAAAGCAGGCTTATTGGAGATATGAGTATTGCCAAAGATGAAAAAACCCCCCTATACAATTTAGCTGCAGCTATTGATGATTTTGAAATGAAAATTACTCATGTAATTAGAGGAGAAGATCATCTTTCCAATACTCCAAAGCAAATACTTCTTCAAGAGGCTTTGGATTTCCCTTCGCCTTATTATGCTCATTTGCCCCTAATTTTAGGCACAGATAGAAGCAAACTTAGTAAAAGACACGGGGCTGTGTCTGTAGATGAGTATAAAAAGCAAGGTTATCTACCTGAAGCTTTAATTAATATGTTGGCGTTTTTGGGTTGGAATCCGGGCACCGAAAGAGAAATTTATTCTTTTCCCTCCTTAATTAAAGACTTTTCTTTAGACAAGTGCCAAAAAGGAGGAGCTGTTTTTAATATTAAAAGATTGAACTGGATAAATGGTTTTTACTTACGCCAAAAGCCAATAGAGTCCTTAACTGATCTTTGTATTCCTTATTTAGTTGAAGCTAATTTTATTGAAGAAGTTAAAAATAACAACAATTCTCCTGTAAAATCGGAGGAATTAAAGTTGTTTAAAGAAAGAAGATTCAAAATTAAGAAAACAGGTGAAATAGTGAATTTTAGCTGGATTTCAAATACTATTTCTTTGTATCAGGAAAGAATGAAAAAGATTTCTGAAATTACTGATTTACTAGATTTTTTCTTTATGGATAAGCTTGATTACGAAGTTAATTTGTTAAAATGGAAAGAAATGAGCAATAAAGAAATTATTAAGTCTTTAGAAGTATCTCTAGAATTAATCCAAAAAATTCCAGAAGATAACTTTAAAAAAGAGGCTTTAGAAAATAAATTAATGCTTGAAGCTGAAAAAATGAGAGATAGAGGAAAACTACTTTGGCCCCTAAGAGTAGCTTTAACAGGAAAAGAAAACTCTGCAGGACCTTTTGAAATAGCTAATATTTTAGGAAAGCAAAAAACAATAAACAGAATAAATAATGCTAAAACTTTATTAAATAAAAAAACATGAAAAAATATGTATCTTTATTTTTAATAATTAGCTTCCTTTTACCTTCTGCTTGTTTTGCTTCTCTTGACCAACCAGAAACAATAGAGGAAGGTAAACAAATGATGGAAGAAGGAGCAAAAAGAACAATTGAATTTATGCCAGGTTTTATTAGAGACGTGATAAAAAATGAGGTTTTGCCTATTTGGGAAGGGCTATGGAGCTGGGTAAGAAATGTCTTTAAAAAATATATTAAAGATTCTTTGGTTAACCTTTGGTATAACGAAATAAAGCCCGGGGTTAAATCTATTTTAAATAGTACTAAGCGTATCTTTGGGGGAGAGATAAAAGAAAGAGAAGATGTTTTTAAGGAAGAGTTTGATAAAGAAAAAGAAGAATTAAAAGAAGAACTCCCAGGAGCTACCAAGTCTCTCTGGCAAAGATTTAAAGATCTTTTCTAGTTAATATGAGCATTAAAGAATTGTTAAATTTAAGTAGGGAAATTTGGGGAGAAGAAAAATTAAATCTTTCTCAAATTATTGTTAGAATGGGAAAGGTTTTTGGAGACATTTGTAAATGGGAGAGGAACGCAAAAAAGGATGCTAAATTTCATTCAGAAAAGGAACTTCAAAAAGAATTGGGAAATATTATTCTTTCTACCATTAGGTGGTGTGACGATTTGGGATATGATCCAAAAGAGTGCATAGAAGAGGCTATAAAGTGCCAGAAAGAATTTAAAAAGTAATAATCATTGACAAGAAATATGCATCCATTAACATATTAGATATAGTAACTTTAAAACTATTCTTATACTAAAGGGGGTGATTTATTGGTAGGAGGAATAGGAAATTTTTCAGAAGAAGCAGATTCTCTAATAAAAACTTTAGGAGAAAAGAAGAGAGAGAGCAAGCTAGAAATATCTATTGCAACCACTATAGCTATTAGTTTTGCCTTGGTAATAATAGCTCTTATATATTGGTTAATAGGAGGAGAATTCTTTACCTTAGACAATTTTTACTACTTAGTGATTGCAGCTTTCCTGATGATTGTTGTTTCTCTCATAGTCGCAGCTTTCTACTATAGTTTTAAGAAAGGTATTGATAGCTCTAAAAAAAAGCCTAGCAGGTAAAATCAGCTTATCTGAAAATTTAATATCAGGAGAAAAAATCTCCTGTTTTCTTTAGATTGACAAGGGCATTACTTAAAAGTTAAAATATTAAAATATGGAAATATTTAGTTCAGCCTTTAATAACGAGCAGCCAATACCTATAAAATACACCTGTGATGGACTGGATATTAGTCCTCCTTTAGAAATAAAGGATGTTCCTAAAAAGACAAAAAGCTTAGCCTTGATAGTAGTAGATCCTGATGCGCCATTGGGAGAATGGACTCATTGGTTAGTTTGGAACATTAATCCCAAAATTGGCTTTATCGAAGAAGGAATAGTTCCCGAAGGAGCTACAGAAGGGCTAAATAGCTTTAAAAAGCACAGCTATGGTGGTCCTTGTCCGCCAAGTGGCATTCATCATTACTACTTTAAAATTTTTGCATTAGATAAAGAATTAGACTTAGAGCCTTACTCTATTAAAGAAGAGGTGCTAAAATCAATGGAAGATCATATTCTTGATTCAGCAGAAATAATGGGAATCTATCATAGAGAATAGGTTTTTTAATTTTGTATAGGAAACCGCTAGGAGGAGGGAACTAGCGGTTTTCTTGTTTAAAAAAAGAAGGTAATTTTAAAATTACCTTTTATTTAGTTGCAAATATATAGAATTTTTCACCTTCATACTCCAAGGATTTCTTTCCAATTAAAGCTAATTCATGATTGTTCCTTTGGCTTCTTCCATAAATACCAATGGCTCCTACAACTCTATTGTCGTAAACTATGGCAATTCCGCTTTCTGATTCTCTAGGATATGACAGCATAGCTTTTTCTGCTTCTTTTCTGCTCAAGTCAATAGATTCCAAAGACACACCATCCATAGACTTTTGTATAATAGGAAGTCTGTGTATGCCAATTATACTAATTGCTTTTGGTCCGTAAACATTTGATTCTTTGACCTTTTTTATTATTTCATCAACTGCTTTTTCTGCATCTTCTAAAGGAATGTATCCTTTTCTTTTTTGTTCTAATTTCTTCTTTTCATTTTCCTTATTTTTCTTTAGCTCTGATTCTTTTTGTTTTTGAATTTCTTCAATGGCAGAAATAATAGCTGGTACTGCTTCCTTAAAAGCTCTTTGACACTCTAAAAAAGCAGCTACTAAAGCATCGCATTCCCTTGGTGGGACTTTAGCCCCCATGCCATATAGGTTTGCAAAGGTCATAACTGTTCCAATGTCAGAAGAATTACTATTCTTGCTTATTTCCTTTAAACTTAAAGTTATTATCTCATGAACCGGCCTATTTATCTTTTCATTATTCATTTTTAAAACACCTCTAAGAAAAGTTTAACTAAAATTATCAATTTGTCAATTTAAATTGACAAGAACCTTTTTGTATGAGAATATCTTTTTGGAGGTGCTTATTATAAAAGAAATTAGTAGAATTTGGATCTTTAGACATCTTTTTAGGGAGGAAAAAACAGGAGGTTATAACAAGAAAGAATACATAGTAGTGTACGAAGACAGATTCGTTTATTTTAGTAAAGAATTATCAGAAATAGCTGACCTTATAAAATTCCACAAAGGAATAATCAAAAACACTATTAAGGGCCTGATCTTTAAAAAACCTTTTGATTATCTTTTAGACTCTTCTAACAAGGAAAAGTACGAGGATCTAGGCGAAGAGGAAATAAAAGAAATAATCAAAGGGTTAGAGGAGGATTAATATTACAGAAGATAATCAGAAAAAAGATAATAATTTTAAAGCAAGGAAAGCAAAGAAGAAAAAGCCACCCTATGAATATAATAAAAAATAACAGGTAGTAATTACCTGTTCTTTTTATTCAGCCCTTGACAAGAAATAAAGATTATAATACAATTTTTATTTATTAGACCTTTAAAAGGTGGTGAATAAAACGACAGAAATAAAAATAGGAGAAGCAGAAAAAATTAAAAGATTTTTAGTAGACAAGATTGGAGAAGAAGAGCTTTCCTGGGCAATAAAGTATAGGCCAGGATTATTTACCGAAAGAAAAGAAGAAGATGGGATGCTCCCGAAAAATTTAAAGGAAGCTAAAGAAATGTTCTTTAAGCCCCAAATGGAATTAATCAATTCTTCTAAGGAGAATTTCTTTTTTACAATGCAAGATTTAATTTGTATTGTATCAAAAAAAGACAAGTGGGTGCATTCTTATACAAAAGGTATTTCGAAAAGATCTCTATTGGAAATATCTGAATTAATCGGTTTGTCCGTAAGCTATACAGACACCAATTCTCAGATATTAGGAGAAATAATAAAGGAAATATCTTAAAAAAGAATCTATGCCGTTAGCAACATTGCTAACGGCCTATTTATTTGACTACCAGAAAACAGAATGATAAAAAGAAGATAGTTCTCAAACAATTTTGGAGGTGAAAGGATAATAATAGCTAAAATAGACAACGATAAGATAGTAATCAATAATCCTTGCCAAGATACCTTTGAAACAGTAGAGAGAGTTTTTAAAAAGCAAAAGTATAAAGTTAGATTATATAGGAAAAAAGGGTCTTATGAAAAAGATCCTAATAAGTTAAAGATTACAAAAGAGATTACCAGAGGGAAGAAAAGAAAGGGAAGATTCCATTTTTCTGTTATTAAGAATAAAGACTCTATCTATATTGAGGGCCATAAAGATAGATGTATTAATGGTTCCTTTTTCACAGATCATAATAATAGTCACGCAAAGAAAGAAATGAAAAGAATTTGCGGAATATTAGAGAAAACTCTCTCAGGAAAATCTTCAGATTTAATAACGATGAAAAAATCAGATTTTACAGAGTACGAAAAAATATATGAGGTTTCTTAATTCAAGAAGCCTCTTTTATAACTTAATTTTAATAAAAAAAATAGGAATAATTATTTATTATTCCTTTTTTTTAATAAGAATGCTATTTTTTGGCGTAAATCACACCAACTCCTGAAATCTTCGTGCTCGTCTTTTAAAGTTGCAACTCCCTTTTCCTTTATTTCTTCATCTGGAAAATTAAGAGTCAAAAGCCATCCTGTAGGATCTTCTTTCGTTGCTGCTCCTATATAGACATTAGATATTTTCCAAAATGACTGGTCAAAACATCTCTTCATTCTTTCTAAAGTCTCCTTTAGAAAACTATCGAAAGCAATATTATTATTTGTGACTAGATGAACTAATGGACCATCCATTATTATGTCTAAATATTCTCCAGAGATATCTTCTTCGATTTCCCCAATCTCACTAAATATCTTTTTGGTTAATAAATTAATAGCTTTTCCAGAAACATTAACTGATATTTCCTTATCTTGATATTTATTGTCTTCAAGTAAAACTTTTATTAAATCTTCAAATAAAGAAAATATATCTTCTTTAGAATATTCTATTAAAGAAAATATATCTTCTTTAGAATATGCTATATTGGCAAGTTCCCCAATAAGTTCTCCCTTTTTTGTAAACCCACATAGAGACTCACAATTATTCTTAGGATAGCCTTGTGGTAAAGATGGTTCTTCGCTTTCTTCTTCGCTTATTGCTTCTCCTATTCTTACATATTCTTTTTTTATTAAAGGACAATACTTACTCAATTTATATCACCAGAAATATTATATCACATTATTTATCATTTTGTCAACAATAAAGAGCCCGGCATGAATAATTAACGTCTTAATTTTAATTGACAAAATATGTATCTATCAATATAATATAGTTATTGAAAATAGAATATGGAGAGTAGGAAATGAAGAGAAATAAACGTATAGATAAAGTAGGATTAATATTATTGGGAATTCTTTTGCTTTGCGGAATGGTAATAGGCTGGGAGATAAAAGGAGCTGTTGAAGATATACCAGTTAATAATTCAGTTGCTCTTTCTTACGAGACAACAAGAGTAAGTTTTCAAAATATATCTCAAGCTCTTAATGACAATTTCTCAAGAGCAACTATTATTTGCAATCATGATAAAAACTACAATCTTCCCAATTTATCTTTTTTTAAGATCTTTTTAGCTGAAGACGATTTAGATAAATCCAGCTTCATAGAAGAAAGATTCGACTGCGATGACTTTGCCTGGGCTTTGAAAGGTAGATCTGCAGAAAAAGGAATTCCTCTTGCTTTTGCAGCTACCTCCAATCCAGAGATTATAGATATAGACGAGCCAATAATAGAACCTCACGCTTTCAATCTTTTTATTACAATAAAAGAAGGGGAGTTAGAGTTTTATGTCGTTGAACCACAATCAGACACGATAAATCTAATAGAAGATGATTTTAAAGAAAAGATATCACTTATCCTAATTTAAATAATTCCTAATAATAAATAAAAGGGCTCTGACAATATTGTTATCCCTATTTTTTATTTATTAGCTATATTATGAGAGTTGACAATATTTATTATTAAATTAAAATAAACTGTGCAAAGAGAGGTTTTTAATTGTAAAAACCAAATTTTCGCTCTTTAACAATGTCCATATGTACGTTAATTCATGTAATCTATAAACAAAAAGCTATATGAAAAGAAAAGAAGAAAAAGAGAGCAAGACTCTTTTAGGGTTTTCGCTCATACCAGCATCTGTAGCAATAAACTACTACCGTGATTTATTGTCATAATCTTTTTTGATAATAAATACAGAGATTAGCAAATATGTAGCAGGCATTCTGCCCGCTCTTTGTAGACCTAAGTAAGTCTTTAAACTGCTTGTTTTTTATTATTTAAATATTATCAAATTGAATACTAATAAAACCTTACTATAGTTATCCACAGCTTAGTATTGACTATTAATTAGGAATTATTACTATTAATAATACCCCCAGTGAGCTAATAGGGGAAAGGTCATAGATATTAATAATATTCTAAAAATATGGATATAAAATATCTATCAATAATCGTTATATCTATTTTAATTATAGGTATAGCAATTTATCTGGGGTTTATGACTCCAGAAGAGGTCGATAATAATAAAAATAACAAAGAAAGTGATATGGAAAAAAATATTGTCGAAACAGCAGTGAGTGCTGGACAATTCAAAACTTTAGCTACTGCTCTTGAGGCAGCAGGACTGATAGAAACAATGTCTAGTGGGGGACCATTTACTGTTTTTGCACCAACCGATGAAGCTTTTACTAAACTTCCAGAGGGAACAATTGAATCCTTATTAGAAGATAAAGATCAGCTAACTAATATTCTTAAATATCATGTAGTTTCTGGAAAGGTAATGTCTAAAGACGTAGCAGGAATGGATTCTGCTGAAACTTTACTTGGTAAATCTATAACGATAGATGCTTCTAATGGCGTTATGATTAATAATGCTAAAGTGATACAAGCTGATATTGAAGCTTCTAATGGTGTAATTCACATAATAGATACTGTTCTTATTCCTGAAATGTAGAAAAGAAATATCAAGATGATAAGAAGCCCCAATAAAAGGGGCTTTTTATTTGATAAATAATATTCAAGCTAATTTAATCTATGAGAGGATATATATTATCCCATTTTTTTATTAAAGACTATTCGAATATATCTTATAAAAATTCTTAATATAGCCAATTGATTTTGAAAGAAAAAAGGGTTATCTTAAAAAAAGAAATTAATTTAAAAACTATGAACAAAAAAATTTTATTAATTAGCTTAATAATTTTATTATTTGCAGGCACAGCCACTGCAGCAGTAATTTTTCTTTTTTATTATCCTTATGAACCCGACCAACCTCTAATTATAGAAAAACATGAAGATAATATAGTTGATAAAGAAAATGACGAATCCGACCAATATCCAATTGCAGACGATGCTAAATCAACAGAAGAGGGGATAAAGAACGTAGTTAACGCAAATAATGAATTTTCTTTTGATTTATATCCAAAACTGGCTGAATCTAATAGTAGTAACATCTTTTATTCTCCGTACAGTATCTATTCTGCTATGGCAATGACTTACGAAGGAGCGCAAGGAAAAACAGCAGACGAAATGAAATTTGTTTTTCGCTTTCCAGAAAGTAATATTTTAAGATCTAATTTTGCTGCAATATATAATAAAATTAACGAAGAAAACGAAGCCTATGAATTGAAAACTGGAAATGCTTTATGGGTTCAAAAAGATTATGCATTCCTTAAAGATTATTTGGATAGAATTAAGAAATATTACGGAGGCAAAGCTGAGAATCTAGATTTTATTAATGAAAAAGAGAAATCAAGAAAAACTATTAATGCTTTCATAGAAGAACAAACAAATAATAAAATAAAAGATCTGATTCCGGCAGGATTTATTAATGAACTAACAAGGCTTGTTTTGACAAATGCAATTTATTTCAAAGGAACATGGGAGTGGGAGTTCGACGAGTCTAAAACTCGTGAGGAAGACTTTAAAATAGCACCTGATAATACTGTAAAAGTTCAAATGATGAATATGAGTCCCGACCCTGATAAGATAAAGTTTAATTACGCTAAAACGGATGATCTGCAAATGTTAGAGTTGCCATACAAGGGTAATAAAATATCAATGTTAATACTTTTACCATCCAAAGATCTTGAATCAATAGAATCCTCTTTAACAGTAGAGAAAATCAATGATTATAAGAATGAAATGAAAGAAACAAAGCTAGATTCAATATCTCTTCCTAAATTTGAGTTTGATACTAAATATTTTATCAATGATGCTTTAAAAGAACTAGGCATGCCAACTGCTTTTTCAGGCAATGCTGATTTCTCAGGAATGACAGGCCAAAAAGATTTATTTATTAGCTCTGTTATTCATCAAGCATATATTAAGGTGGATGAGAAAGGAACAGAAGCCGCGGCTGCCACAGCAGTAACAATGAAGCTAGGTATAATTTTAGAAAAAGAGATATTTAACGCTGACCATCCATTTATCTTTATAATCCAAGAGAAAGATACCGGAAATATCCTATTTTCTGGTAGAGTAGTCAATCCAACTAAATAAGCATTTCGTAATTAAATAATATATAGTAAAAAATAGGTATATATTTTTATACCTATTTTAATTCAACTTCGTGCAATATGTCTTGTGCGACGTTCCACTTGCAATTAAGAAAAAATAGGAATATTCTAAGACAATGATAAAGAAAAAGAGAAAAATATTTTTCGTAGTAGCTACTGGCGGACATGAGACGGATCGTCACTATTATAATACGATTAGGAAGAAAAGGACGATAAGAGAAGTCGAGAAATTTTTACCCAAAAAAGAAATTGATGAACTTAGAAACCGTTTGCATGATCAGAATTATATTGTATGGGGAGCAGTTCCTGGAAGCGGAAATATTAGAAATTGGAATGTAATGGATCCAGGCGATTATGTAATGATCTATAGAAAAGGAAAGATAATTTTAGCTGCAGAAGTAGCAATGAAGATTAGGAATCCTAGTTTAGCAAAATATTTTTGGGGAAAAGATAAAAAGGGGAATACTTGGGAATACATATACTTTCTAATAAACGAAATCGAAGTTAACGTTAATCAATCTAAATTTAATAAATATCTTGGATACGAAATAAATTATTCTCCTAGGGGTTTTATAGCAATACACCAAGAAAAAGCTAATAAGATTTTATCTTCTTATGGAGATCTAATCTCGTTATTGCAAAAACTAGAAAAAGGAGAGGAACTAGAAGAGATCGATTTCAAAAAGATTAGAGAATTTGAAGAAAAGATAGAAGAAAAAATAGAAAAAGCACCGACCGAACATACCGAGATGCAATGGAGGTTAATTAGATTAGGAAAAAAAGCAAACTTAGATGTTTGGGTTCCTGAGGCTGACCAGAATAAAAAATATAAAAATGAAAGATTTAAAGAATTAGTCATATCAGATTTCAACGAAGCTATTGATGTTCCTTCTTATATCAAAAATATTGACACTGTATGGAAATTAGGACTATCTGTTAAATCAGCTTTCGAGATTGAACATAGCACTCAAATATATTCAGGACTATTAAGATTATCTGATTTGAGAGCTCTAGCTCCAAATTCAAACTATCCTTTATTTATAGTTGCTCAAAGAGAAAAAATAGACAGAGTTTTTAAACAATTAAGAAGACCTACTTTTTCTAATGAGTATATTAATCTAGATAATATTTTAAGGTTTCTATCTTATGATTCAATAAGACAGCTTGATAATGAATTAAAAGACTCTCAAGAAGGTTTTGATATAGATTGGTTAATTAAAAGAGGGAAGACTTGTGTCTGCTAGTTAACAATATTGTGCGACATTTAACAGCGATCTTATCTTCAAAATAGGCGATATAAAGTAATGATATCTAAAAAAATAGATTATGTCTGAAGAGTTAACGTCAGACCAAAAAAAAGAAATATTCAAAAAGCAACCGAAAGAAGTTCAATGGGGTATTGTGAAACCGTTTATAAATATGTTTGGTTCAGCAGTTTCAAGGAAAATGGGCGTGCTGCCTTCTTTAAGCGCTGTTGCTATCGCCATGCTAATAGTAGCAACTCTTGCTCCAGAAGTAGTTCCAATAAGTATCTTGCAAGCGAGAATCTTAATATCTATTTTGTTATTCATAATACCTTTTTCTTTAATAGTTTATATTATTGATGTGAATACGGAAGCTGAAAAGGCATTAGAATGTTATAAAGAATATACTGGAATAGATATAAGGGAAAAAATAATGACGAAAGAGAGTAAGCTGTCATATCTTTGGAGATATATTTCGGGCAGTTCTCCATTAATCATAGCAATTATCTATTTATTAATTGTAATTTTTCTTCTGTATATAATTTGGTTCTGATAATTATCTATCCGTAGGGAAGTAGTATTTTCCACTTGACCGGGCTTTTTACCTGGTATATTATAATTATAGATATAGTCGCACAATGTAGGTAAAGCGTCATTGTATAGGTAAATTATACCACTTCTCCGAAACCTTTAAAAAATAGCTGATTTAGATAACCTTCAAAATAGTCAATTATTAATGAATATAAGAAATTTTTTAAAACTTGATCTGAAAATAATTATTTTAACTTCTGTTCTGTCTATTGGAGCACTAAGTATTTTTTTTATAAGTTTACCATTTAATCCAATCGGATATATCTTAATACTTCCTATTATTTATATCATTCAGCCAATATGCAGATCCTGTGACGCAATATGTATACCAATTACTATATTAATGGTAGTAACGTTCTATTATTTATTATTATGCTTAATATATAAGATGTATGAAAAAATCCAATAAACCAATTATAAAACACATACCAGATTTTCTAGATTATTGTGACGTGGTAAAAGGATTATCAACTAAAACTCAAGAGAATTATAAGAGGTATTTGGATAAGTTTCTATACTGGCTAGAAAACACCAAAAACCAGGATTTAAAGCCTCATGAACTAACCGCAGACCATATTTATGACTACAGAGTCTTTTTATCCCGTTCTAAAGACGAAAAAGGTCATTCTCTCAAGAAAATAACCCAGAATTACTATTTAATAGCCCTGAGGGCCCTTCTAAGCTATTTTACTGCCCAAGATGTGGTTTCTATCGCCTCAGATAAGATATCCCTTCCAAAAGACGCTAGAAAGGAAAAAACAGTAAAGTTTCTTAATCTAGATCAAATCCAGAAACTTTTACTAGCTCCAGATACAAAGACTCAAAATGGGCTTAGAAATAGAGCTATTCTAGAGGCTTTTTTCTCAACTGGATTAAGAATCGCAGAACTAGTTTCTCTAAATAAAGAGCAGTTTGAAAATATAGAAAAGAAGAAAGATTTAGAATTAGGAATCATCGGTAAGGGAGATAGGCCAAGAACTGTTTACTTTTCAGAAAGAGCTTTAGAATGGCTGAAGAAATATTTAGAAACAAGAAACGACAAAGCAAAGGCTTTATTTATTAACTACAGGTCAAGAAAAGATTCAAATAAGCGTCTTACCTCTCGTTCTATTGAAAGGATAATAAAAAAATACGCTATAAAGGCGGGGATTCCTACTTTCACAACACCTCATACAATACGCCATTCTTATGCAACCGATTTATTAAACCAAGGAGTTGACTTAAGAACCATACAGGAGTTTTTAGGACACAAGAATATTGTTACTACTCAAATATATACCCACGTGACAAATAAGCGATTGAGGGATGTCCATAGAAAATATCATAGTGGAAAAAACTTAAAAGACTAAAAAATCACCAGGTTTATCCCCTAGTGATTTTAACAATGTATTAAACGTCGCACAATATTAAACTACTCTATCTCATCTAGAGCATCCTCTAATTGGTCGTTATGAAATTTTTGCGTATCATGTAAACCACTTTCGATATCTTTTTTCAAATCAAATATGTTAGAGCTCTCATCCCCCACCCCAGAATCTTTTAAAGAATCAGAGGCTCTCTCTAAACGTTCTTTATAGAAATTAAAGCTAATGACTATTAAAACAGCTATTATGGAAAAAACGATAATTATTGATATTAAAGAAGCTAGGCCTTTTTGCATGCTATTTAATTAAGACCCTATATATTTCCCTATCTATCAGATTGCCATCTTTGAAATAATTAAATATTACTGTAGTTTTTCCTTTCTTTAATCCAAAAAAAGTAAAAGGCTCATCGTGCTCATGATCTTCCATTTTCAAAAAATTTGAATCAAAATCAGCCTCCCAAGTATATCCTTCCTTTAAACTAGAGGATAAATATATATTGAAGAAATCTCCTTCTGAAATTTCCATATTGTTAATACTCTCTGCAGAATCCTTATAGAAGCTGCTCTCAGCGCATCTCACCTCTACATCTCTTCTTTCTGGATCATCTAAAGAAAGCTGATCTTTGAGAGCTCTATTAATTAATAAGCAAACTAAATTCTTACTGTAATACGCATTAGACTCGGAAATATCACTAAAGAAAGAATTATTTATATCAAAAGTAAAAAATCTATTTCTAAAAAAATCCTCAACTTTCTCAAAATCTTCCTTCAAAACACTACTAACTTGTATTTTCTTAGCTGATAAGTTAACTGCTTCCCCACTCTCCTCTTGGCTTTTAGCTGGAAAGACCCAAACCAAACTGGCCTCTTCTATTCCAGAAAAACCAATTCCAGTTTCATCTTTTAGAGCGTTTAGAAAATCCTCTTCTGTAATTATTATTTCTTCCAGCTCAAATTCTTTTTCAGAATTAATTAAAGGATCTTCCTCCAAAGTTTTACTGTATAAGAAAATAGAAAAGCTGAATAAAAAAACTAAAAGTATCAATAAAGTAGTTTTTTTAGGCATAATATTTTAAGATATCTTTTCAATACTATTTATCCATTGTCCAAACCTACAATCTGCACTATGGGGCGGAGGCGACTCTCTTTTTAGGACAGAAAGAGCATTTCTAAATAATTGAGGAACATCTTGAGGATTAGTTTCTATTTCGTGAAGTTCTTTTCTAAAAGGAAGCCTATTTTTAAAGCCGTCTTTTCTATTTACAATATAGAAAGCCAAATACCCCTTTTTAGGAGTCTTATATCCATTCATTTCCAGTAAATAAGTATATGTATCCATTTGAATTTGAAATCTATCATAAATCTTGGCTACATTACTTCCTGTGGACTTATAATCCAGAGGGGCTAAGCTTCCATCAGGAAACTCCAAAACATCATCAACAGCTCCAAAGAGAGTAGCTTTCATTTCAGGATCGAAATAACGTATTCCTTCGAAATTGCTTCTCCACTTATTAAGCAACTTTTGATCTCTAAATAATTTAGCTCCAATGTTATTTTCTACAAACAAAGGATGATCTTCTCCTTTTGACCTATATTGATCAAATTCCTCTTTTAAAAGAAGATCTACTGCTATATTTAAAGCATAAGGATAAGGAGGAGGCCTTCTTATCTTCTTTTTCTTTTCTAGCCAAAAACAACAAGGACACTCTAAAAATAAATTCAAAGAATTTGGAGAAAGCTGTACTGAACTACTATAAGTCATTCTTCTTTTTCTCTAAAACAATTCTATTGCGGACTAAAGTCAGCAACCCTCCAATTATTAAAAAGAAAGCCGGTATCGCCAAAAAGAAATTGTCCCCTGGCAAAAAAGAAGCTAGAAAATTAAGAAGATGAACAATCCCTCCAGCTAAAATAAAAGATCCGCTTAGAATAGGTCTATTCTTAATCCTTAAAGTTCCTATTAAACTAAGCAGTATAGGTAAAACCAAGAAAGTATAATTAGTACCTAAATAAAAAAGGCTGAATCCAATCTTATTTAACTCAAAAAGAAAAAAGCCTGTTTTAGAAACATCTGAAAATTCTTGAAAATTAGCAAAGAACCAAGACAACGTCAAAGCTATTGCTAAAACTGCCAAGAACTTCGGCACTATCGTAGCCCTTCTTATATCTTTTTTCATTGTTTGGACATTATTCCCCATATATTAAATTATTATAATTTTTCTAAAAAACAATGTAAAGTATTAGTATATTTTAGCACAGAAAAGCTAAGGATTTAACCTTAGCATATATACTTGAAAAGATAATTTAAAATGAACTAAAAAGTGGTGGGGGTGGCCCGGCTAGTATGATTATGGAGAGGAAATAATTTTCTTACTTAGGGAAAAATATAATTTTCTAATATTATTTGAATTTGGTCTTTCTTTACTTTTGGTGGAGATTCGCCTTCTTGTAGACTAGAGGAAGAGGGATATACATGCAAAACAATAATTTAAATATTTGATTTGAGGAGAGAGCTCAAAAATATATTTTGCCGGACCTACATATATTTTATAAAACTAAACTAGTCAAGTCAACTTTATCAAACAAAATTTTTATAATATAATAAAGCTATGATAGAAAACTTAAGAAAATTCACTCCTCTTTTAAAGGAGGGGTTAAAAATAAAAGCTACAAATTATAAGCAAATAAAGAATGTAGTAGTAGCTGCAATGGGAGCTTCAGCAATACCGGCCGAAGTAATAAAAGAAGCCTTATCTATTAAAGTTCCCTTTGAAATTTCTAAAAGCTATACTCTTCCCTCTTTTGTAAACAAAAACACATTACTAATCTGTGTAAGCAGATCTGGAAATACAAAAGAAACAATCAGTCAGTTTGACCAAGGAGTAAAAAACAAATGTAAAATAATAACAATAACTACAGGAGGTAAACTTCAAAGAAAGGCTAAGAAATTCAAAAAAACCAATCTAGTGCTACCTGAAGAATTCAAAGAAAAGGAAACCAGAGAAATATTTTCTTATTTAATTGGAGCCATAATAAGAATATTGAATGCTTCAAACCTGCAAAAAGAAAAAATAACCTTTAAGTCTCTAAAATATAAAGAAATAGAAAACAAAGCAAAGTTATTGGCTAAAAAAATAAATAATACTTTCCCTATTATATGTTCTCAATATCAATCAGTAAGCTTTAGATGGGAAAGTCAATTCAGCGAGAATTCTAAAACTCTTTCGGAGAGCTTAACCCTGCCGGAACTAGCTCACAACGAAATAGAAAGCTGGCAAAATTTAAATAAGAATTTTTCTGTAATATTCTTGAGAGATAAAAAAGAAAGAAAACAAATAAAAATACTAATTGAATCAATAAAAAGATTAACCAATAGAAAGACAAACTTTTTTGAGGTTTGGAGTAAAGGACAAACAAGATTAGAAAGAATGCTTTACCTAGTCTGGCTCGGCGGTTTCACTTCATACTTCTTAGGAAAAGAAAAGAAAGTAAAAAACCAAAAACAGACAAAATATATAGAAAAGCTAAAAGAGGAGATAAAAAGAATTTCTTAAAAAGATAAACGCCCGCTAGTTAAATAGTGGGCTTTTTAATTTGATAAAAAAGAGCAAGTAAAGACGCAAGGGAGAGTATCTTCGTACTTATTACCTCACTAGGAGGGGATGGGATGCATTACAAAACATTGTATAATAAGTACGGAAGAAACGGCTACCCGCTAATAAAAATATTTCTCCCTTTGCGTCGTATGTCAAATAATTCTAAGGTACAAAGTTAGTTTTTGGAATGACAGAAGGATATAATTCACGAGGAGAATAATGACAAAATGTCAAAAATTCTTATCATCTATCATTCCACTAACTAACAACTACCCATTATACACAAATTGCTACTCTTGTCAACCCCTAGATGTGTCTTTCGAACACTTTTTCTTTTTCTACCTCTTTTAACTTTAGGGCAATTTTCTCAAACTCATCTTTGAAAGCCTCTATGTTTTCTTCTTCAGGATTAACCAAAAAAGCTATAAAAGACTTACCAGAATTATGAACACTGCCTATGGTGAAGTCAACAAACCTATTAACAGAATCTCTCATTAATTCTGCGTTTTCCCAACATTCCGATTTAGAAATATCAAAAATTAACCCTAAAGTAAGAAATTCCGTCTCTTTATGGCATGATAAGAAAATCTGATATCCTGCTATTTCCCAAACCTCTTTTACTTCCTCTTTAACATCCCAAGCTCTAATAATATCTCCTTTTTTCAACTTGCAGCTCAATATATCACCTCCTCTATTTTTTAAAGAGCTCAACAAATACCCTGCTAGGTATTTTAACTCTTCCCTTTAATTTCATTTTCTTTTTTCCTTTTTTCTGCTTTTCTAAAAGTTTTCTCTTCCTACTATAATCCCCTCCATATAATGGAGCTGTGACATCTTTTCTTAAGGCAGAAATAGTTTCTCTAGCAATTATCTTGCTTGATTTTTTTTCCAAATCATCAAATAAATCCCCCAAAATAACCTGGACTGCTACAGAGAAATTTTGTTTCGGAATTAATTCTTTCAAAATCTGAGCTAGCTTCCTAGCTCTCTTTTGAGCATAATCTCTAAAAACGATTTCAGATAGATTCTTAATAGGTTCCCCGGCCACTAGAACATCCAATTTTACTAAGTCCCCTTCTCGATATCCTATTGGCTTGTAAATCATGGAGGCGTAACCTGAAGAAGCGCTTTTCAATTTATCATAGAAATCTCTAATAATGTCAGATAGGGGCACATTATACTCAATAATTAACCTTTCGTTGCTTAAATATTCATTTTCTATATACTCCCCTCTCGATAGCTTTAAAATTTCCATTACTTTGCCTAAATATTCTTGGGGGGTAATAACTTTTAAATTAGCCCAGGGTTCTTTAACTATTCTTTCCTTTTTTAAAATTAAATAATTAACTTTCGGAGTAGTAATTATCAAATCTAAATTATGTTCCCTTTTTAGCCTTTCTATAATTATTTCTAAATGCAGGGTTCCCAAAAAACCACATTTAAATCCTTTTCCTAAAGCAGGAGAAGAATCCACTTCAGAGTAAAAAGCAATATCTGTAAGCTTTATCTTGTTTATAGCATCTTTTAAAAGATTGAAGTCTGCATCTTCTCTCGTATACAGATTAGCAAAAACCATAGGTTTTGGTTTTTCCCATCCAACTTCTTCTAAATACCTTTCTAAATCTTTTTCACCAGTACTTATGTATCCTATTTCTCCAGCTTTTAATTTGTCAACTGGTGTCATTTGAGGTTTAAATAAACCTATTTCTTTACCAGCTAAGGAGCCATTTAAAACTCTTACATAAGATATAATTCCTTTATAGGAATTGTATAGGGAATCAAAAACTAAAGTTTCCAAAGGAGCATCTTCTTTGCCTGAAGGTGAAGGAATAAGCTTAATTACAGCTTCCAGCACTCTGTCTATATTTTCTCCCTTTTTAGCAGAAATTTTAATTATCTTATCCCTATTAACACCCAAAAGATTTGATATTTCCTCTTCTACTTCTGAAACCCTAGCGTTGGGCAAATCTATTTTATTAATAACTGGTATTATTTTTAATCCTTTTTCTCTAGCTAAATAAAAGTTGGACAAAGTTTGAGCTTGAACGCCTTTTACGGCATCAACTAAAAGTAAAGCTCCTTCCACAGCGTCCAAAGACCTTTTAACTTCTGTATAAAAATCCATATGCCCCGGAGTATCTATTAGGTTTAAAATATATCCTTTATACTCCATTCTTACAGGTTGCAATTTAATAGTAATCCCCCTTTCTCTTTCCAAATCCATCTGATCTAACAATTGATCTCTCATCTTTTCTTTGGGGACAGTTTCCGTTAATTCTAAAAAACGGTCAGCTAAAGTTGACTTTCCATGATCTATATGAGCTATTATACAAAAATTCCTAATATTCTTCATAAGATTAAGTCTAGCAAAAAATAATCACTCTCTCAAACTAAAAAACGCTTCAAAGCGCTAAAAAGAAAAAGAGAAAAGATGTTAGAGTTCAAGCTAAATTGCCTTTCAAAAGCGGACCGGTTCTAGCTGCTACCTCATCATTTTCATCGAAAAGGATCATTTCGTGATCTCTTGTTAATTTCATACTTACACCGTAATCAGCTTCCTGCTGATCATAAACTTCTCCATTACCGTTTTTCATAACCTTAACTTTCTTAACAGCAAATTCCATCTTGCCTTCAGAGTTTACCATATAAGTGACTTTATACTTAAAATTCCGATCTAGAGTATAAAATTCCATTTGACACATATTTCATCCCTCCAGACCAAACATTAACAAGATAATGTCTAGTCTGAAGAGATGAAAAAACATCTCTTCTCCTATTATTTAATGTACTAGATGATTACAATTATATAATATAAAATATATTATGTCAATACTAGCTAGAAGTAATTATCAAGAAGCCATAAATAAGCTCTTTGAGTGTCTAATTTAACATTTAAAGAACCGAGCAGAACAATAGCTATATTCCTTTTTACTCCCTGCTCTGTTGTTAACTGGAATATGAATAAAGCTGTTCCTTTAGACTCTTCAATATAACCAGTTTTCCCTCCCAAAAAAGTAGGGTCTTCAATAAATATATTTTTATTCCATAATTCCTCCACTTCAAAAGAAACATCTCCAAAGCTTCTAACTCTTTTACCTTTTGTAATTTCAAGAAGAGGAGGACGATTATTCAATACATATCTTCCAAGATAAAATAAATCTCTTGCTGTAGATACATTATTGCAATCAAATCCAGAAGGACAAACAAAAATAGTGTTTTCCATCAATACAGATTTTGCTTTCTGGTTCATTAATTCAATAGTCCTATCTCTGCCGAGAAAACCAGTTAGAGCTTCCGCTGCATCGTTTGAGGATTCAATCAATAAAGGATAAAAAAGTTCTACCACTCTAAATCTTTCTCCAGCTTCTAATTCTTCGGTAATTCCGTAAGCTTCAAGCATTCCCTCATTAACTAAAACCGTTCTTCTAAGATTAACATTTTCAGCTACAACAACAGCTGTCATTAATTTGGTCAAAGAAGCAATTGGAAATTGATCCTTGGAGTTTTTTTCTAAAAAAATAAATCCAGAATCTAAATCAGCGACTAAATACCCTTCAGCTGAAAGAAAGGGCAATCTTAATAGTTCTTTTTCGGAATAATTATAATTATCTCTTTCTTTATCTATTACCAAAACCGGCATATTTAACTCTGTTAAATCGTACACAGACTCAGCATCTTCATTTTCCAATCTAATACAGCCCCCAGATACAGAAGAGTCTAATTCGTTTCCGCTCCAATAATAAGGTTTTCCATGAATATAGTACTTGCCATAGTAATTCAAAGCATAAGGCATATAAACATCAGAACTAACTGAAAAACTAGATTTATGTCCAGATAGAATCTTGTATAGACCAACAGCAGATCCTCCCCAATGATCCGGATCCCCTTTTGTAATAATGTTGAATTCATTATCTAGCTCTCCTTCTCTGTAAAAATAAACCTTCATTTTATCTAAATTAACTTCCAGAAAACTTTCTTTATTTAAAATAAATTCTTCCCTTTTCTCTTCAAAAAGGTCAACAAATGCAGGCTCTCTTAAAAGACCCTGCATATCCAATCCGAAAAAATTAACAGAAAATAAAAAAGAAAATAATATAGAAAAAATCTTAACCATAAATAAATAATAACAAAAAAAACACTTCAAAAATAGTAAAGATTAGCTAAATCAGCTAATCTTAAATATTCTTCTTTTCTTTTTTAATGAACTTTTGTATTCTTCTTTCTATATCTGAACAAATTTTCTTAGCTTTCTCTGATACATTAAAATCATTATAGAATTTACCAGTTTTCTCAAAACCCGCAAAATGACAATTAATAATTATTCCTTCTCTGGCTGTTATTGCAGAAGATTCATCAACCTTCCAAACTATATCTGTAAAATCTTCTTCTGCTTCCTTCATTACAATACTGTCTTTATTCATTATTGCATATTTTTCTCCTTTTGAAATAACTATTTCATCACCAGCCTTTAAACAACTAACGGGATAGAGATACGGTCCACAATTAGAAGAAAAGCTCCCAAGTCCCGCTCCTAGACAACAACACATTCGTATCAGACCTCCTTGTATTTAAAGATAATACACCTAATTTTTAAAAAGTCAATAGATAGCTATTTTCCGAATCTTCTTCTACGTCTAGTATACTCTAAAAAAGCGTTTTTCAAATCTTCTTCCTCAAAATCAGGCCAGTATTTATCTGTGAAATAAAGCTCTGAATAAGCCGATTGCCAAGTTAAAAAATTAGATAATCTTTTCTCCCCGCTTGTTCTAATAATTAAATCAGGGTCTTTCTGAATCCAAAGATTATCCGATATAGTATCTTCTGTTACTTTTTCAGGGGCAATTCTCTTTTTAATAATTCTTTTAACGGCTTCTACAATTTCCTCTCTACCTCCATAGCTCAAGGCTATATTTAAAATTCCTTTCTGATTTCCTTTAGTAATATTTTCAGCTTTATCTAAAACTTCCCGAACATCATCTGAAAATCTATTCTTCTGCCCAATTACCACAACCTTTATACCTTCATCATTAAGTTCCTTAACATTCTCATCATTAAGGCTTTCTTTAACTAAATTTACAAGATAATTCACCTCTCTTTTTGGCCTTTTCCAATTTTCAGTAGAAAAAGTATATAAAGTTAGAATCTTCACTCCCAACTTCCTGCATAACCTTCCTATTTTCTTAACTTTATCTACTCCTTCACTATGTCCCTTTAAAAGGCCTTGGCCATGTTTCTTGGCCCATCTTCTATTCCCGTCCATTATTATGCCTAAATGATAAGGCGCTTTGATTTCCATATTCTATAATAAAAAATCGCTTTCTATCTTTTTACTTTTAGGTAAAAGCCAAGGAGCTTTAAAGCCTAAAAGATAAACCGACCTGGTAATTATTTTTGAAATAATTATTTTCTTTAAAAAAACACTTTTTACTTCTTTCTTATATTTTATAAAATTAGGGAAATTTTTCAAGAGAATGTTTGCTGAAGTTAAAGACCATATCACCCCACCACCAGACCAAGGCTTAGTTAATCCTGCAGCATCCCCACAAAGAGTAATAGAATCATTAAAAGGAATTATTAGAGATTGAGGAATTAAAGCTGATTTTACTCTTTCAATAGTAATATTTCTTCTTCTCAAGAATCCGTCTAGTAAAATCTTGGCTTCGCTTAATGAAGCCATAATTCCATACTCTGTTTCTTCTCCTCTGGGAACTTTCCAAATAAATCCATTTTTTACAGCCCAAGTTTCAACAAAGCTAGAAGTATCTTTTTGGGGAATAAACCCTAAAATTCCCAACCTCAAGTTAGGATTTTTTAAATTAAGTCCTTTCCTAATAAAAGAGCCGGCTCCATCACAACCAATAATTCTATCAAATCCTAAAGGAAAAGATGTCACAGCTCTATTTAAAGTAATCTTAGCTCCAGACTTCTTAGCTAGCCCAGCTAACAACCTATCTAATTCCCAGTGATTAATAACAAACATTTCTTTTCCAAACTTAACCTCTACTCTTTTTCTAGGAAAATTAATCAAAGTTCTGCTTATTCTATTCTTAATTAGATCTTCGCTCCCGGGAACAAAATCAAGAATTCTTTCTGAAAACAAGCCAGAACAAGCTTCTTTCCCAATTCTTTCTTTTTTCTCAAAAACAGTTACTGAATGCCCTAATAAAGAAAGTTTCCAAGCTAAATAAAGACCGCAGGTTCCACCTCCTACAATAGCCACTTTATAGCTCATAAGACATATCTTTAATTTCAAGAGGAGGTTTTTCCTTTTGTGCTCCTAAAATAAATCCTAAAGAAAAAGAAAACAATGATATCAAAAATACCAAAACAACCAGAATTAATTCTTTTTTATGCATTTTGACAATTCTTTTAGTATTTGTTATCATTGTAAACATTAATATTTAAAAATATGTCAAAGACTAAAGCTACAGGAACAACAAAACTGGGAAGAGACTCTAGACCCAAATACTTAGGAGTTAAAGTATTTGCCGGTCAAAAAGTAAAGCCCGGAATAATTATTACTCGTCAAAGAGGATCTAAAATTACTGCCGGTGAAAACGTAAAGAAAGGTTCCGATGATACTCTTTACGCTACAAAAGAAGGAAAAGTCAGTTTTACCACTAGAAAGAAGAAAAAGTTTGACGGGTCCAAAAAAGTAATAAAAGTTGTTAATGTAAAATAAAAAAGCACAGAATAAATGTGCTTTTTACTTTATAGCTGCTCTAATAAATTCTCTGAATAAAGGATGTGGCCTTATTGGTCTAGATTTAAATTCTGGATGGAATTGGGTTCCCACAAAAAAAGGATGATTTTTCTGCTCTATTATCTCAACCAGATCCCTGTCTGGATTAAATCCGGCTATGACAAGCCCTTTTCCTTTTAATATTTTTCTATAATCATCGTTAACTTCGTAACGATGCCTATGGCGTTCAGAAATATTTTCTTTGCCATAAGCTGAATAACTAACAGTGCCTTTGTTAAGATTGCAAGCATATTCTCCTAATCTCATTGTCCCTCCATACCTTTTCTCGTGTAGCAAAACTTTTTGCTCGGGCATTATATCAATAACGTTATTTTTTCCTTTAGGTTTAAACTCTGCAGAATTAGCATCTTTAATGCCGCAGACATTCCTTGCAAATTCTATTACTGCCAGCTGAAGTCCCAAACAAAGTCCCAAAAAGGGAATTTTTTCTTTTCTGCAAAACTCAATAGCTTTTATTTTTCCTTCTGTTCCTCTGTCGCCAAATCCACCAGGAACAATAATCCCATCAAAATCTTTTAGCTCTTTTACGCTTTTTGGATCCTTCTCATACTGCTCAGCAGAAAGCCATTGAATTTCAGGTTTTCTTTCAAAGAACCAACAAGCATGTTTTATAGACTCAATCACAGAGATATAGGAATCCATTAAAGTAAATGTTCCTGTCTCAAAGTACTTTCCAACCATTCCTATTTTAACAGGCTTTTTGGAATTCTTCATCTTAGAAACAAAATCTTCCCATTTTTCCATATTCCCTTCTTTAGCTCTTATGTTAAAAATATTTAAAATACGGTTCCCTAAATCATCTTCTTCAAATTTTAAAGGAACCTCATAAATTGACTTTACATCAGGCGAAGAAATAACATCTTCTTTGGCTACGTTGCAAAAAACAGAAATCTTTCTTTTTCTTGGCTTGTCTAAATCGAACTTGCTTCTTGATATAATAATTGAAGGCTGGATTCCTGCCATATTCACCCACTTCACAGCCTGCTGAGTAGGTTTTGTTTTCATTTCTCCAATAACAGAAGGAACAGGCAGATAAGTAATTAAAATAAATAAAACATCTTTAGGATGCTCTAATTTCATCATTCTAGCTGCCTCCAAAAAAAGCTGATTTTGATACTCTCCAACAGTTCCTCCGATTTCAATGAGAACAAAATCCGCTTTAGTTTTTCTTCCCGCTCTCTTTATTCTAGAAATTGCTTCGTTAGGAATATCAGGAACTACCTCTACGCAACGGCCTCCGTACTCTAAATTTCTTTCCCTTTGAATTACAGACTTATAAACTCTTCCTGTAGTAATATAGTTATCTGTAGTTAAATTCTCATCTAAAAACCTTTCGTAATTACCTATATCCTGATCACATTCAACTCCATCTTGAGTAACGAAAACTTCCCCGTGCTCAACAGGATTCATTGTTCCAGCATCTACGTTAATATAGGGATCTATTTTAACAGCTGTAACTTTAAAACCCTTGCTTTGCAAGGTTTTCCCTATTGAGGCTGTAGCTATCCCCTTTCCTATTCCTGACATTACGCCTCCAATAACAAAAATATATCGAGTCATATACTAAGATTCTTCAGTTGAAACTATAATCTTAATTTCAGCTTCTAAGTTATGCTTGAAGTTAATCTTAACAGGAAATTCTCCTAATTCCTTTATCGGTTCCTCTAAAATAATTTGATCTTTTTTAACATCAAAACCTCTCTTTTTTAGCACTTCTGATATTTTCTGAGAAGTAATAGATTCAAAAAGCTGATTATTTTCTCCTGCTTTAACCTTAATATTAAATTCCTGGCCATCAATTGTTTCTGTCTTTTGCTGAATTTTCTTTAGCTCCTCCTCTGCCTTTTTTTCTTCTTTTCCTTTCTTAGCTTCCATTTGCTTAAGATTTTTATCATTAGCTATTTTAGCTAAACCTCTAGGAATTAAAAAATTCCTAGCAAAACCCTCCTTTACCTCCTTTACCTCGTATTTTTTTCCAAAATTATTTATATCTTCTAAAAGAATTACCTTCATTATAATTTTTTAATAATTTCTAATGCTTTATCTAATTGAGGATCTTTATTAGATTTAAAGTCTTCCTCTGTTAGCTCTACTTCAATATCCGGTTTTAACCCCACATCTGTAATTAAATCTCCTTTGGGAGTAAGCCACTTAGCAATAGTAATCTTAATACTAGATCCATCTCTAAGCTGAGCCAATTCCTGAACAGTTCCTTTTCCGAAGGAACTTTCTCCAACTAAAACTACACTTCTATTATCCCTTAAAGCTCCTGCTAATATTTCAGCCCCAGATGCTGAACCCTGGTTAATCAAACAAACTATGGGATATTCAGAAAAAAGACCAGGACCTTCAGATAAATAATTTTTAGGTTCGGGACCTCCAAAATCTTCTATGACTATAATTTCTCCTTTCTTAAGGAACCATCCTCCGATTTCTTGAACAACTCCCAAAAAGCCACCGGGATTGTTCCTTAAATCTAATACTATTTTTTCTGCAGGACTATTAGCAATTTCTATCGCTATTTGTCTAAAATCAGATTCTGCTTTTGTAGTAAAGTGGTAAAGCTTAATATAGGCTATATTTTCTTCTTGCAACTCCCATTTTAAAGAAGGAATTTCAATTACATCTCTTCTTATTGCTACGTCTCTTTCTTCTCCCCATTCCTTTCTAAAAATAGTTAAATTAACTTCTGTTCCTTTGGGCCCCCTTATTAAGCGGACCGCTTCTTCAATAGTAATATCTATTGTCGATTCTCCATCTATTTTCTTTATCTCGTCTCCAGCTCTAAGCCCTGCTCTTTGAGCCGGGGTTCCCTCTAAAGGAGCTACTACCTGAAGCTGCTTATCTCTGATACCGATTTCCATTCCTACTCCTTCAAACTCCCCAGAAATATCATCAGAAAATACTTTAGATTCTTCTGGATCTAAAAACATAGAATGAGGATCATCAAGAGCGTCAACTAATCCCCGAATTGCTCCATACGTCATTTCTTTTTCATCTAGCTCTTCAAAATCTACATACTTATTTTCTATTGTTCTCCAAGCCTCCCAAAATAAAGAGAAATCAAGATCTTCCGGGGGGCAAACCGGACAAACAACCTGGTTTCTCCCAAATAAAGAACCGAACCAAAAACTAAGCAAAATAGCTGCTACTATAAAAAGAAAAAATACATCTTTTATTTGTCTCTTATCATCCATGTTATTATGATATAACAAATTTAAAACTATTCGTCCAGAAACAAACTCCTAATCTGTTATTGTACCAATTAAATAGTTTTCTTTAAAGTCTACTATCTTCACTTTATAATATTTTCCTATTTCTCCTCTTTTCAAAACCACTGCCCTAAAGGAAGAAGCTCTACCAATCAAGGTATTGTTTTTTCTTTTCTCTATCACTAAAACTTTAAATATCTTTCCTAAAAATTCTTTATTCTTTTCTAAATTAACTTTTTTACAAAGATTATTCAATTCTCTTGATCTTTTTTTCTTAATCCTGTCTGGATAATCTTTCAAAGAGGCAGCTTTAGTTCCTTTCCTTTTGGAAAACCTGAATATATGAACAATAGAAGGCTTAACTTCTTCAATCAAATCTAAAGTTTTTCGAAAAGATTCCTCAGTCTCCTCTGGATAACCAACTATTATATCCGTAGCTAACAAAACATCTTTAAAATTTTTTCTAAAACAAGAGGCTATTCTCAAAAAATCATCTACACAATAACCTCTATTCATCCTTTTTAAAACCCAGTCATCTCCAGATTGTAAGGGCAAATGTATAAACTTATATATCTTCTCTGACTTAAAAGATAAAACTAAATTATCTAATATCTTGTTAACATAGCCAGGATTCATCATTCCCACTCTTACTTTAAAATCTCCTTTAACTTTTGAAATTTTATTTAATAAATCAGGTAATAATAATTTCCCCTTATCTAATCCATAAAGCACTGCGTCTTGAGAGGTTAACTGAATTTCTTTAAATCCAGAAGTAGCTAAATGCTGTATCTCCTCCAATATCTTTTCTTCAGAGAAGCTTTTTAACTTTCCTCTAGCCTTTTTAGTAATGCAAAAACTACAATTTCCCAAGCATCCTTCGGCAATTGAGACTATAGCTGAAATTCCCTTTTTTCTTTTTTTAAAATAGCAGTAATCTCCCTTATCTATTACTTTATTAGAAACTTGCCAAACCTTTTCTCCTAATAAAACTTTATTAGCTATTTCCTTAATTGAAGGTATGTTTTTGGGTCCCAATACACCATCAGCTATTTTTATAGAAGCTTCAGGAGAAATCAAAGGCAAGCAGCCAGCTAAGATTATTTTTTTATTTCTAAAAGACTTAATCCTCTTAATTATCTTTCTTTCTGTTTTCTCCAAAACTCCGCAAGAATTAATAATAATAAAATCAGCCTCCTTCGGGGAGGAAACTTCTTTAAAATCATTACTCAAAATTCCTTTAATTAAATCAGAGTCGGACTGATTTAACTTGCATCCATATGTTTCTAGATAAAATTTCTTCAACAAAATCTAAAGATTAAATATTGTGCCCCCACTGAGACTCGAACTCAGAACCTCTTCCTTAAAAGGGAATTGCTCTACCAATTGAGCTACAGGGGCAAAAACTATATTAGCTATTTTACTATAAAATGAAATAAAATCAAATCATAAAAACAGCTGAAGTATATTACTTCAGCCAAAAGCTATTTATCCCCTTTGTCTTTAAAACTAAAGACGTTTCCTTCTGTAATTATTATTACCTTATTATTTAAATAAGCCGGGGCCTTAGAATCTGTGACAAGAATCCTGTACTTTACAAAGTGGTCTCTCTTTCTAAAAATTATCCCCACTATCTTACCTTTTAATCTTTTATTGGGAATACGATTATGCTCAAAAACAATCTCTTCGTTTAATAAAAATCTATTATTCTTACCAATACTTTTACACTTTTCTATTTCTTCTTTATCGAAAGATCTGTAATAACAAATGGGACATTTATATAGAATATTTTCTTTTTTCAATTCTATCTCCTTCTTATCTCTACCATTAAAATAATAATACGTCAACTACTTAAAGAAAATTGCAAACTCTATAGCGTCATCATTTTCAGGCAGACCAGAAGGGTTATCCTTCTGAAGAATAAGGCCGCCTCTCTTCATAAAATCTTGATCTCCTTCTTTGAAAGGGCTCTCAAATTCAATTGTCGCAGTAAATGGAACAAAATCTTCAGTCATCCATTCATCTTGAGCTCTAGCTATCCCCTCTCCAATTATTAAACCATCCCAGTTTACCAATACGACCGGGAAATCAGCCTCAAAATACCAATTACCCCGAGCCTCACCTTCAATAGTCAAAGGACTAGATACTTCTTGCTCTGGTAAAGGGCTTGTTACATATATTAAATTATTCCCTGCAAGCTTAACAAGCTCCCCTTCTCTAAGAACAAATCTTTTAACAATTTTAACGCTTGGCTCTGCCGTCATTGGCTCTCCTAATTCCCTATCAAGGTAGTTAACAAAGATAACTCCTTTCTCAAAATAAGTTGATTCAATATCTATACGATCACCCAGAATTATACCATTAGTACCCTTATAGCTACTGCCCTGATTTAAAGCTGCAGCTACAAAGAAGAAAGTTCCCGTTCCTCCACCATTATAGGTCAACACAACAAGAACATCTTCTAAGCCATCCCCATTAAAATCAGCTTTTGTTTCAGTTTTAAAAGCATTAACTGTTTCTACCGAAGTAGACCCTGGGACAATTTCTTTTTCCACTTTCCCATCAACCAAAGCATATTCTTTATCGTTAATTATATAGGTAGTATTGAGAGGATCATTTGTAAATTCTTTTACAGGAGGTTCTTCCTTTTTAGGTTCTTCTGGTTTATTAAAAAGATAGAATATCCCTCCAATAATGACTATCAAGATAATAATTGAAATAAATATTTTAGACATAATTATATTATTTTATTTTTTTTATTTTATTAGAAATACCCATCATAGAAATAATAAAAGCTGTTGCTGTAGGAGGACCATCCTTATAGGAAGCTACCTCTCCATTAGAACATATACCAAAAATTGGTATATCTTTGTTCTTCAAAACCTTTTTTATTTGTTTTATTTCCTGAGAATATTCTTTGCCTAGTATTATTCCTCTAGCCGAACAAGAAAAAAACATCACAAAATTCAGATCTCTATCTGCGTCTTCAATCATAGACTTTGTAGCGTTAGCATTAGCTTCTATACACGTTTCCCTAGTCCCTCTAGCTAATACTAATATCATCCCCTCTTTGATTCCAGAATTTATCATCCTAGCATACTTTCCATCTATAATCTTGGCTGGATTATTATTCCAAAGAAATTTACCTACAGGATCAGGAAAGACTAAAGAAAACCCTCCTAGAATTGAAAGGCCAGGAGCTTCATAAAACTTTTCCTTACTAACTTTTAAATGTTTTTTCAAAACTTTAAATATGACCTCCGCTGCTGGTTTCTTATTAATCTCTTCAATAGTCCACTTGTCTTTCATTTTAGTAACCAACCCAATTCTATCTACCATTTCAACGCTAGAAGCTACACCATGTCCAACTACCAGCCTAGAGGTAAATAAAGTTAACAATACTGATTCTTTGTATACCTCTCCGTTATAGAATACAGAGCCCGGAAAAGTAGTGATGTTTGATACTCCTCCGCAAAGCTCTCCTCCTTCAATTTTCACAGCGTATTTAGAGCAAGACACTATACTGTCAGCAACTTTTTGGGAAAAAGATCTACCTGATTTATCAACCCCCGGGCCAAACAAAAGAGCATTAATTAGGTCCAATCTTGAGATATCTTCCTTAGAATTACCTTTTAATTCCTTCATAGCACTATCAAAGGCTTCTTTTCCTGCCGAAGAAGGCTCTTTAAAAACATTGGTTCCCAATCCTACTCCCACATTTAAACAATCTGAATCCAAAGCTACCACACAAGCCCCTGTGAACTTTAAAGGCTTAAACATTTTTCCCATTGCCTTTAAAACTACCCCCATTGCTTTCCCGAACAAACTAATATCAAAGAAATACTTATCTTTAGCAAAAAAGCCAACAGTAGTTCCTCCCATTAAAGGGATACTTTTACTGCCAAAGATATTATAAATCTCCTCCTGCGCCTTTCTATACTGATCCTCCGGATAAGTATAGGTGCAAAAGAACATCAAAAGCTTAGGACTTTTACCTTTTATTTCTTCTTTTGCCTTTTTCGCAGCTCTCTCTGCCGCTCTTATTAAATTATCTTCTTGAGATACGCCTATCCCAATATTAATTGAAAACATATATTATTTCATTCTATCAGAAAGCCACCTCTATTACGAGGTGGCTCTATTAAACATTAGGAATTACCAGATTTTTTTAAAACTTTTGGGTGGAGAATATAGATTATTTGTTAAGTTTAAATATTTTTTATTGATTGAAATATTGATAGCACCTTCTTGCAAGTCCAACATAAGGGCTAATAGTAAAATCATCACTAATTTTATCGCAAAGACTTATATCATTTTTTATTTTTGCTAAATCGTAAAAACAGTAAGATTTTGAGTTTGTTCCCTGATTTTCTTCCAATTTTTCGCAAAGAGACTCATCTTCTAAAATTTTAGCTAAATCTTTATAGCATTCATTTTTGAACCACTTTTTTATTTGATCACACAGAGTAACGTCTCTATTTCTCTTAGCTAATTCATGATAGCAATTATATTTTTCGTATTCATCTAATTTCTCGCAAATATTAATATCGTTATTCTCGATCGCTAATTTTATATAGCATGATTTTTGAGATTCAGAATTTAAAACAAGAATCTTACAAAAAAAATCACTCTCTAATTTATTGGCTAAATATTCTTCTAGTGTAGGCTTCCCAGCTAAAAGAATCATCAAGCTATAAAACCCATATAGGAAAATTAAAGCTAAAAAAAAGAAGATATATTTCTTTTTTCCTTTACTCCTGAAAAATAGATACAGAAAAGCAATAAAAAAGAAAAATAAACTAAAGGGCAAAGCAAGACCAAGGAGATAAGCAAAGCCGATTGCTCCATCAATTTCTAATAGGCGATATCCTATAAAATAAATTAGGCATATTGACGTGTCAACTAAAAGTAAGGATATTGCAATCTTTGTCAATCTTTTTTTCCAACCTGATAATATCCAACTCGTAACATCTCTATTATTTTCTTCTGATATATTTTTAATTTCTTTTTTCATGTCTTTTTTTATTTTTTAAAAAAAATCAACTTTATTTCATTCTACCAAAAAACCACCTCTATTACGAGGTGGCAAATCATAACTCCTGCGATAGGGCTCGAACCTCCTAAACTACATTCCTTCCTTTCTTAATTCCTCTAGTATTTTCTTTTGTTTTCTACTTAATCTCTTTGGAGTTTTGATTAATAACTTAACATAGAAATCTCCTCTGCCAAATCCTTTAAAATGAGGTATTCCTTTATTAGATATCCTTAGCACTTTTCCTGATTCAACTCCTGAAGGAACTTTTAAAACTATCTTCTTTCCTTCTAAGGTAGGAATTTCAACTTCATCCCCCAAAGCTGCCTGAGAAAAAGAAATCCCCTTTTCAAAATATATATTATCCCCCCTTCTTTTAAATAAAGGATGCTCTTTAATAAAAATCCTTAAATAAAGATCTCCGGGCTCTGAGCCTCTCTTGCCTGCTTCTCCTTTTCCTTGAACTTCCAATACCTGGCTAGAATCAACTCCTTTCGGTATTACTATTCTTAATTTTTGTTTTTCCCTTACTCTTCCCTCTCCTTTGCAAACGTTACAAGGCTTTTCAGGTATATTACCTTCTCCTTTACATTGAGGACAGACGACGCTCCTTGCAATTTCTCCAAACATTGTTCTCTTTACTTGCTGAACATATCCTGTCCCTCTACAAGAAAAACATTCTTTAACCTTAGTTCCAGGCTCTCCTCCACTTCCTTTGCACCTAGAACAAGCAATAAAATTATCCAAGACAAATTCCTTCTCTGTATCCTCTAATGTTTCCTCTAAAGAAACTTCAATATCTAGCTGAATGTCTTTTCCTTTATTAACATTAGCTTTTTTTCTTCTGAAACCTCCGCCAAAAAACTGCTCAAATATGTCAGATATATCTCCAAAATCTCCAAAGCCTTGAAAGCCTGATTGCCACTGGTTAAAATCGAAACCCTGACCACCATCAAAGGTCTTACCAAACCTATCGTATTGAGCTCTTTTTTCTTTATTAGACAAAGTTTGATAAGCCTCATTAACCTCTTTAAACTTCTTTTCGTCTCCTCCTTTGTCAGGATGATACTTATGAGCTAGCTTACGATAAGCTTTCCTTATTTCTTCTTGGGAGGCATTTCTCTTAACGCCTAGTATTTCGTAGTAATCCATAGTTATTTCTCTTTGTAATCTCCTTCTTCGGGTTTTTTATCTTCTTCCTCTTTGGATTTATTGTCTTTTTTCTCCTTATACATTTCAGCTCCTATTTTCTGAACTGCTTGAGATAACTGATCTGTCTTTTCCTTAATCTCGGATAAATTATCCCCTTCTTTAACTTTTTTTAGTTCTTCTATCTTTTTCTCAATATCTGATTTGATATCATCTTTCACTTTTCCTTCTCTTAACGTTTTCTCTGCCATATATACTAAGTTATCCGCTACATTTTTAACAGAAATCAATTCTTGTCTTTTCTTATCCTCTTCTTTGTGCAATTCTGCTTCTTTTTTCATCTTTTCAATCTCTTCCTCAGATATACCACAAGAACCTTCAATCTTAATTGATTGAGATTTCCCAGTAGCTTTATCCTTAGCTGAGACATTCAATATTCCGTTGCTGTCTATATCAAAACTAACTTCAATCTGGGGAACACCTCTGGGAGATGGAGGAATGCCATCTAGAATAAACCTTCCCAGAGTTCTATTATCTTTTGCCATTGGCCTTTCGCCTTGTAAAACATGAATTTCTACCTGGGGCTGGTTATCTGCTGCGGTAGAAAAAACTTGGCTTTTAGAAGTAGGAACAGTTGTATTTTTTGGAATTAGTATAGTATTCACGCTACCCAATGTTTCAATCCCTAAAGACAGAGGAGTAACATCTAATAATAAAACATCTTTAACATCTCCCTGTAAAATACCTCCTTCGACTGCAGCTCCCATAGCTACCACTTCATCCGGATTAATTCCCTTGCAGGGCTCCTTGCCGAAGAATTTCTTAATTTCCTCTCTTATCTTTGGCATTCTTGTCTGGCCTCCAACCAAAACTATTTCCTCAATATCTTTTGGCTCCAATTGAGCATCTTTTAAAGTATTATCAATCAGCTTAATTGATTTTTCAATATAATCTGAAACTAAATTCTCAAACTGAGCTCTAGTTAGCTTGTAATATAGGTGCTTAGGACCTGAACTATCAGAAGTGATAAAAGGAAGATTAATTTCGGTTTCTAAAGTCGTAGAAAGCTCAATCTTCGCCTTTTCTGAAGCTTCTTTTAGTCTTTGCAGAGATAGCTCATCCTTGGATAAATCGATACCATTGTCTTTTTTAAATTGATCTACCAACCAATCCATTATTTTATTATCAAAGTCATCTCCTCCCAGATGAGTATCTCCCCCAGTAGCTTTTACTTCTACTGTATCCTCTCCAACATCTAGAACTGATATGTCAAAAGTTCCTCCTCCAAAATCATAAACTACAATTTGATGGTTTCTGTTCTTGGTTAATCCATAAGATAATGCTGCAGCTGTAGGTTCATTAATTACCCTTCTTACCTTAAATCCTGCTATTTCTCCAGCAACTTTGGTAGCTTTTCTTTGAGAATCATCAAAGTAAGCCGGACAAGTAATGATTGCTTCTTCTATTTTTTCCCCTAGCTTATCTTCAGCATCCTGCTTTAATTTCTGTAACGCCATAGCAGAAATAGCTGCTGGCTTTAGCCACTTTTCTCCAAATTTAACCTCAACTCCCCCGTCTGAAGCTTCCCTAATTTCATAAGGCATTAACTTTTTATCCTTTTGCACTTCGGGGTCCGAAAATTTCCTGCCAATTAGTCTCTTAATAGAAAAAATAGTATTTTTAGGATTTGTGATTTGCTGTCTCCTAGCAGTAATACCTATCAACCTTTCTCCGTTTTTGGCTAAAGCAACAACAGAAGGAGTTGTTCTAGATCCTTCTTTATTTTCGATTATTTTAGGGTTCCCTCCTTCAACTACAGCCATAGCTGAGAATGTTGTACCCAAATCAATACCTAATATTTTTGACATAACTACTAAATCTCGTATTGACAAAGATGCTAAAAACATCCCAATCTTTACGAAAAAATTATTAAAGATTAAATCCTGCTTACCAATTAAAAACTGATAAGCAGATTTTAACCTTCAAGGAACTTATTCACTGTCTATCTTTACCTTAAAACCACCTTTCTTTTCTTTTTTAGGTCTAGCTTTAGGAATAGATATTTTCAATATTCCATCCTTGTAAGAAGCTTTAGCTTTCTTACCAATAACTTCTACGGGAAGCGGAACTACTCTTTTGTAATACTGCCCACTCATTTCTTTCCTGTAATAACCTTTTTTCTTTTCTTCTTTCTTCTCTTTGCCCTTAGCTTCGACTTTTAAGGTATTTTCCTGAACTTCCACGTTAGTATCTTTGGGATCAATGCCCGGAAGTTCTACTTCAGCTATCACTTCCCTTTCTGTTTCGTAAATATCCATTCTAGGAGATCTAACTGTTAGATGGTCTTCCTCAAAAAAATTTTCTAAGTCCCAAAAAGGATTATGATAAGGAATTAAAGGCATAATAATTAATTTATTAATTTAAGACGACCTTTGTTTAGATATTTTAACTTTAGCAGCTCTCAATAACTTATCTCCTAAAAAATAGCCTTTTTGAATCTCTTCTATAATAATCCCTGGCTTTTCCTCAGATTCTATTTCTTCTACTACCTCGTGGTAGCTAGGATCAAATTCTTTGTTTAAAGAGTCTACTCTTTCTACGCCTTCCTTTTTTAAGAAAGCCAAAAGTTGATCTTTAATTCGAAGTAATCCTTTCAAATAATTATCTTTTTTATGTTCTTTGGGAATTTCCCTTTCTGCGTTTTCAAAATTATCCAAAACAGAAACAATTTCCAAAAGCATCTCCTCTTTTTGGTATCTTAAAACATCTGTAATTCTTTCTGATTCATTTCTTTTATAGTTTATAAAATCAGCTCTTGCTCTTTGCCAGCCCTGTAAATATTCTTCTTTTTCTTTCTGGCACTCTTTAATTTTTTTGCTAAATTCTATTTTTTTATCTTCTTCTTTCATTTTATCCTAATAACTCATTAAATAAATTTACCAAAGAAACGTTCTTCCTATAATTCATTCTTTTGGGTCCAATAATAGCTACAATTCCCTCTTTTTGAAATTTAGGAAAATTTAATCTGGAAGTTATTAAACTAAATTCATCCGCTTTAGCAAATGGATTTTCGGATCCAATAAAAACTCTAGTTTCAAGAAAATCATCAGAAAACAATTCATCTATGCCTTCCTCTAGAGAATTAACTAGTCTTGTAAATTTAGATACTAAATCTATGTCTTTAAACTCTGGTTCTTCAAAAATACCTTCCCAGCCCTCTTTCCATAAAATATTCTCTCCTGAAAGATAGCTTATTCCCAAATTTGAAGAATTATCAGCCAGAATCTTTGTAGCTTTTTGTATAAAAATAAGAGAATTCTATAAATCTTTAAATTCTTCAGCTATTCTTCTCTTTATTTTAAAATTAGAACCTTTGTTAAGAACTTTATCAACAAAAAACCTATAACCTTTATCTGTAGGAACTCTACCGGCTGAGGTATGAGGCTGGCAAAGAAAGCCTTGTTCGGTCAACCTCTGCATCTCTATTCTTAAGGTAGCGGGTGAAAGGTCAAAATTATACTTATCATTAAGTAAGCTAGAGCTAACAGGAACAGCCGATAAAATATATTCATTAATTATCTTATCTAAAATTTTCTCCTGACGTTTTGTTAAAACCATCAATATACATTTTACAAATTATCACTCTAGTGTCAAGAGTGATAATAAAAATGGGCATTGCAGGATTTGAACCTACGACCTCTTCGATGTGAACGAAGCGCTCTGCCGCTGAGCTAAATGCCCTAGAGCATAATAAATATTATCACTTTTATTAAAAGAAATAAAGAAAAAGGGAATTAAATCCCTTTTATTAAAAACCCATACCTTTTAAGGTTTTTATTTCTGATACTTCATGTATCGACTCAAGTTTAGACTTCACTTCTTCACAATTCTGTTCGCATTTATCTTTATCTTTTCCAAAAACCGTAGCCATCATATTATATTCATTTCCAAAAAGAGAATCCACGCTCTCTATTTTACTATATCCGTTCAACTTGCTTAATATCTTATTCTCATGTCCAGAAGCGTGAGCTATCAGGACAAAAATTCTTGCCATCTTTTTTTTCAAAAATCTCTCCTCCATATATATTTTTTAAAAAACAATACTTCTATAGTAATAGAATAAAAAAGAAAGGTCAAGAAGAACTTTGATTAAAAATTATAAAAATAATATAATAATAGAATGTTAGTATTTGAATTTCATTTTAATCCAAAACTGAAAGAAGACTCTGTCTTTGATAGTTTTATTTATGAACCCGAGAACGAATACGAAAAGAATCTTGGAAGTTTATACATAGTTGGAGAATTAACTAACGCTTTACCGAAAGAAAAGAAATTCCTAAATCAACTCTCTTCTAAAATCAAAGATGGTTATTACAGGATATCAGGAAAATCTACCCAAGAATCGTCTTTCAGAAACAGCTTAAAGGAGGCAAATAACTTTTTAGAAGAACAACAAAGACAAGGAAACATTGACTGGCTGGGAAATATAAATATATCAGCAATAACTCTAAAGGACTTCAACTTTAGCTTCACTAAAACAGGAGAAATAAAAATATTACTCTGTAGAAATAATGAAATAACAAATATCGGAGAACAACTAAAAGAAAACGGATCTTCTTCTTTAAAAACTTTCTCCAATATTGTTTCTGGAAAGCTAGCCCCAGAAGATAAAATTATAATACTGACTAAACAATCCTTTGATCTCTTCCAAAAAGAAGATTTGCTTTCAGATATTCTTTCATCTTTTGAGAAGTGTGAAAAACCAAAAGACAAAGATAAAACAATTAAAAAAATCCTCAATAAAAAAAGAGATTTATTATCAGAAATATCTGGAATCTTCGTTCTAATTTCTTTAGAAGAAAATAAAAATCAAACAGTTAAAATGAAAGAGCCTCTTTCTTTAAAGAAAAGCTTACCTGCAAAATTACCTTCTCTGTCGCTACTGCCCAAGATAAAAAAAATTACTAAGATCGGAAAATTTATCCCTAAAATACCGACAAGAAGAATTATCCCTTCTTTTAAGAAAGGGGTTCCAATAAAAATAAGTATTAAAAAGATACTAAGCCCCGTATCCTCTCTTGAAAACCTAAAAACAAAACAAATAATAGCCTTAATAGCAACTTTCATAATTATTCTTTCTTTGGGCAACTATATTTTTAAGGTTCAGAGGCAAAAAGAAATAGAAAGAGTTAATGCAACAATAGATCAAACTAAAGAAAAAATGGCAAGAGCCGAAAATGCTTTAATATATGGTAATGAAAGAGAATGCAACCTTCTGTACCAAGAAGCTTGGAATGATCTTTTGATATTGTTAGAGGAAAAAATTCCAGAAAAAGAAAAAGTAATTTCTCTTAAAGATTCTATAGAAGAAGAGTTATTTAAACTAAATAATATAGAAAGTAATCCTTCTTTGGAGCTAATTATAGAAATAAATAAAAGTGAGTTTGAACCAAAAAACTTCGTCTTCTCTCAATCTGAATTTTATCTATCAAATCCACAATCTAATCTAGTACACTTTTCAAAACAAGATAAACTACAATTACCAGGAAAGGTATTGCTCTCTGAAAAATTCCAAGACATAGCATTATTTTTACTAGAATCTAATGAAATAATATTCGTTAAAAATAAAGAGATAACTTCAATAAAAGAACTAATAAATCCTTATCCTGAAGCAAAATTTAAGGATATTTCTTCTTTTGGCCCCAACTTATACCTTTTAGATTCTGAAAACAGAGAAATAATAAAATACGCGCTTGGAACAGAAAACAGCCTAGAAGGAGAACTCTGGCTGCAAAAGGAAGCTAAAAAGCCATTAGATCCACAATCTATAGCAGTTGATGGTTCAATCTGGGTGATGAGTAAAGATAACAATATTTTAAGATACTATCGCGGAGAGTTGCAAGAAGAAATAGAGATAGATATTTTCCCAAAAGCAGAAGGAGAATCTAAATTAATTACCAACTCCGAACTATCTAATCTTTATCTTCTAACACCGGAGCAAAATAGAATAGCTATTTTAAGCAAAGAAGGAAAAATAATCAAACAATTCAAATTTAACGATTTAAATAGTATGAAAGATTTGAGTGTTTCAGAAAAGGAAGATCTGATATATATACTAGACAGCTATAGTCTATATAAGCTATCCATCTAATTAAAAAGAAGAGTTAACATAACTCTCCTTTTTAAAAAGAGGATATTTTTTATTTCAAATCAACCTTTGCTCCAGCCTCTTCAAACTGCTTTTTAATCTCTTCTGCCTCTTCCTTTTTAACATTTTCTTTAATAACCTGCGGTCCTTTTTCTACACTATCAACTAATTCCTTTGCTTCTTTCAATCCTTTTTGAGTAATATCTCTTGCCACTTTTATAACCTCTATTTTCTTAGCACCGACTTCTTTTAACTCAATAGTAAAAACTGATTTCTCGGGAGCGCTTTCACCTCCTTCCCCTGCAGCTGGAGCTGATGCTACAACCTGAGGAGCAGATGAAACCCCAAACTTTTTTTCTAGAATCTTAACTAACTCAGCTAAATCTAAAACTGAAAGCTCTTCTATTTCTTTAACTAATTTTTCAAACTTCTTTGGAACTTCAACTTTTTCCTCTTTTTTTTCTTCTGCCATAATTTTTACTTATTAATTGCACTTAAAGTGAAAAGTAGACCTTTAATATTTCCACGTAAAACATTTACCAATCCAGATAAGGGAGTCGACAAACTACCTACCATCCTAGATAATAATTCTTCCCTTGTAGGTATTTGAGCTAGCTCCTCAACTTTTTCTTTTTCAATAAACTTTCCTTCAAAAACTCCTCCTAGTATCTTTAAATTATCGTTCTCCTTGGCAAAGTTATAGGTTATCTTTGCCGGAGAAATAATGTCTCCAAATCCAAATACTAGTCCTATTTGCCCTTCTAATTCATCTATTTTCTTAGATAAAGAAGAGCTTAAATCTTTAAAAGCTATCTTAAGCAACGTTTTTTTGGAAACCTTGAAAACAGATTCTTTTTCTCTCAAGTTAGTTCTCAAATCAAGCAAATCTTTTACTCCCAAACCAGTGTAATCAACAAAAACAATTGCTTTTTGCTTGGAAAGCTTTTCTTTGATATCTTCTATTACTTCTGTTTTTTGTTTTTTAGTTAAAGCCATAATTAAAAAATCTGCTTCCGCAGACAAAAAAACCAATCTCCTAAACAGGGCTTATCTTTGCCTGTTGTCTACGGATAAGATCATTATATTATATTAAATTATTTTGTCAATGATTTAACAACAGACCAACCAAAATCCCTAGCTGCTGATCCTTTTGCTGTAATTATGTTTCCATCCGTTACAACATCCAAATCTTCATAAGTAGCTCCCTTTTCTTCTATGGTTTTAATAGGACCCTTATCTAACAAGCTCGACCAAACAGTAGCTTTTTTCCCTTTCAAAACACCAGCATTAGCCAAAATAACAGGAGCTATACAAATCGCCCCTATCAATTTATCAGAAGAGAAAAAACTATTAATCAATCTATATGAAGCTTCGTTGTCTAGTCCAGCTAAAGCTCCTTGGCCACCAATGAATAACAAAGCATCGAATTCATCAACGCTAATATTCTCTATTGAATTATCTATTCTAGCTTCCCCTCCTTCAGATCCTATAGCTAGCCCTAAAGAATTACTGAACGTTTTTATTTCAGCGCCTAGGCTTTCTAAAATTCCCTTTGGGGTAAAATATTCCTCGTCTTTAAAATCTTTAATAGCAATAACTATTGCTATTTTTTTCCCTTTTAATACTTTCTCCATTTTTAACTTTTCTTTTTAATATTTTCTACCTCCTTTTTTATCTTCTTTATTTCTTCTTTTAACTCTATCATTTTCAACTCTCTACCAACAGCTAACTTAAACCACTTATTGAGCTCTTTTACTTTTCTTTGAAGTTCTTCTTTAGATTTCTTTTCCTTTTCCGTTGCCTCATATATCTGTTTTGCGCTCTTGTTTAAATCATATGATAAATCCAGTATCTCTTTATATAAACTACCTGTAAAATACTCCGTTTTCTTGCCTCTTGGAAGATCATCTGCAAAATCTTCTATTTCCTTGAAAACTAAATACACAGAGGAAAAAAGCATTCTGCTAGTAATAATTGTCATTCCTAAAAACAGAATTATTAATAATAACAGAAAGGGTCCTGGCTTTGGAATAAAACTTAAAATAACAACAACAACCAAAAAGAGTAGAATTATAAAGTAGCTAAATCTATTTTTTAAAGTAAATAGGTCTGGTCCTTCTTTCACTTTAATTTTTCTCTTCTTTAATAAAAATCTACACTCTCTTAAAAAATCGTTTACGAAATAAACCTCTACAAAAAATATAGAAAATAAAGATAAAGTGATGGTAGCAATAATCCCTCCCATTAAAATTATGATCAGATTAAAAGCAGAAACTCCAATAAAAAACATTGTCAATAAAGAGAAAAAGGAAACTGCAGAACCATAGATAAATGAAGTTACAAAAGTTAAAGTAGGCTCCTTTTTAAGTACAGAAAATAGCTCTTGTAAATCTCTACTTGGTATTCTTTTATCGATATGGCCATTTACAATATATTTGTTAATTAAACGCGAGTCTTCATGCTCTAGATTCTTAAAGCCCAAAGCTGAAGCTCCCCCGTTAAAAAAAGAAGCGAAGAACACACCGGAAAAAATGTAGAAGAGCCAAAGAAAAACAAATAGGTTTCTAGTTTCAATATCTTCAAATCCGGCTCTAGCTAAAATGAAAAAGAAGCCTAAAAATCCAGAAAAAACTGCCCATATACTTAACCTAGGAAGAAAACTTTTTAGATAAAAATTTCTCTTTTTCATAAAATTAATTATTTAAGTATTTTTCTTTAGCAATATTATGTTCTTCTAAAGTTTTACTATAAACAGTTTCGCCTTCAGGCGTAGATAAATAGTAAAGATAATCACTACTTTCAGGATACAACGAAGCGTGAATACTTTCAATGCCGGGATTGCAAATAGGACCCAAGGGCAACCCTTTGTACTTATAAGTATTATATGGAGAATCTATTTTTGTATCCTGCCTTGAAACTTTAACCGATCTTTTCCCTGTAATATAGGTGATGGTAGCATCCACTTGGAGAGGCATTCCTATACTCATTCTTTTCTGCAGTATCCCAGCAACAATCTTTTTATCTTGTAAACTAGATACTTCTTTTTCCAACAGAGAAGCTAAGGTAATTATTTCAAATAATGTTTTTTTCTGTTTTTTTATCTCTTCTCTAATTTCAACATCTATCTTTCTATCAAAATTATCTAGCATCTTCCTGATAACCTCTTCGAGGCTATCACTTTTACTTACATAATATGTATCTGGAAAAAGATACCCTTCTAAGTTAACTATTTTTCTATCTAAAAAACTATAATCTGTAAAAAAGTATTTTTCATTATTAGCCAAGGGAGATCCAACCGCTTCAAAAAAATCCTCTTTCTCAAATATTCCTTCTTGCTCCAAATAATCACCTATGTCCTCTATTTTCCAGCCTTCGATTATTGTAATTTTTTGCCTTAACGTTTCACCTGAATAAATCCTGTCTGCAATTTCAGAAGCAGACATAGAGGAAGACAACAAATAATCGCCCGCTTTAAGATCCCTTTCTAACCCCCTAAAAGAAATATATATCTCAAAAAAAATACTATCTCTAATAAGACCCTTTTTCTCCAAATTTAAAGAAATGTCTTTTACATTTTCTCCTTTTTTAATAGAAAATATTCTATCTTCTGAAAAAGGATTTTTAGGAAAAAAAATACCAGAGTATATATAAAATAAGCCAGCTAAAATAATGAATATTAAAACAATACGAAGCTTCATTTTTTCACTAAGGGAACAAAAGTAAACCCCGGATATTCTTTTTTTTCGAAATTATTCTCCGACAACTTAGTAAATAACCAAATTGAATAATTAATTGGAGTTACTATTTTTCCTTTAACTTTTAATTGCTCTTTCCAGGCTTTGGGCACTTTATCTGAAGCTGAAGCAGAACACAAAATTTTATCAAAAGGAGCCTCTTTTTCATAACCCAAGGATCCATCTCCGCAAATAAACTTAGCTATGCCTGCTTTAACAAAACCGTACTTCTCTGCGTTTTTAATTCCAAATTTAACTAGCTGGGGAATAATCTCAATGCCAATTATTTTCCCCTTGCTTCCTACAATTTCAGAAAGTAAAGCTGTTGTCCAACCAGATCCAGAGCCCACATCCAAAATCTTATCTCCCGCTTTAGGTTCTAGCTTTTCTAACATAAAAGCCACTACTGCTGGTTGAGAAATAGTCTGGTCAAATCCTATAGGCAAAGCTTCATTTATCTCAGATAATTCTTCTGAATCATCTAATAAAAAATCTCTTCTTTTAACCTTTTTAAAAGCTTTAATTATATTTGGAGTTTTTAACCACCCCTCTTTTATTAATTCATCTATTAATTTACTCATACCTCAAAGCTTCAATAGGACTCAATTTAGCAGCCTTTCTAGCAGGATATATTCCAAAAACTAAACCCGTGATAGCCGCTACTCCAAAACCCAAACCCAGAGCCTTAAAAGAAATATAGAAGCCCCAATCCATACTTAACAATTTACTCAAAACAATTCCTCCAGCAAAAGAAAATATAACTCCCAAGGTAGCACCTATTACACCGCCAATAAAAGTTAAAACTATGGCTTCTAATAAAAACTGCAAAAGAATATCTTTTCTTCTAGCTCCTACAGCTTTTCTTAGCCCAATCTCCTTTGTCCTTTCAGTTACTGAAACCAGCATAATGTTCATAATTCCAATACCTCCAACTACCAAAGCAATAGCTGCAACACTAGAAAGGAATAAAGTAAATATTCCAGTAATCATGGTTAGCATCTCTACCGCCTCTTCCTGGCTCATTATCCTAAAGTCGTCCTTTGACAAATCCCCTTCTGGATTATATATTCCGTGTCTTTCTCTTAGCAGCATTCTTATTTCTTGGACAGTTTCATCCAGAACTGCTTGACTCTTAGCTCTAACAATAACAGCATTGATATAGTCTATTCCTAGCAAAAGCTTTTGGGAAGTTGTATAAGGTAAATAAATATATTCATCAAGATTCATAAACATCTGGTTTCCAAGCTCTTCTAAGACCCCTATTACTCTAAAGTTCGTTTTTTGAATTCTAATTGTTCTTCCAATAGGATCTTCTTCTGGAAACAAATCCTCTTTAACTTTAGACCCTAAAACTACCACTCTAGCATTACTTCTTACTTCAGATTCTGTAAAATCCCTTCCTGAAATAACTTCATTGTCTTGTATTTTCTGAATGTCAGGACTCACACCATAAAAAGTAATTTTCTTATCTATATTCTTGTAAACTATTCTCCCTGTTCCATAAACCATGGGAGAAACTAAATCTACTGTTGGCAACTCCTTTATTGCTTCAACATCGCCGGCTTTTAATGTTTTAATCTGCATTTGTTCAACCATAGACTCCATCATAGACTGCTTTTGAGGATCAAAAGAACCAGGCTCAATAAATATGTTATTAGACCCCATTGACGATACCTGACCCACAATTAAGTTTTCCGCCCCAGCACCCAAAGACAACATGGTAACAACTGCAGTAATTCCAATAATGATTCCGAGCATAGTTAAGAAAGAACGAACCTTATTCGTTTTCAATCCAACTAATGCTGTTTCCAATATATAAGATGCTCTCATAATTTACTTAATTAAACCATCTCGAGCTAATCTACGATGAGAAATACTTTTATCTTCAACTATCTTTCCATCTTTTAGCATTATCATTCTCTTTGCCATTTCTGAAGTATACTTTTCATGAGTAACTAGAATTACAGTACTTCCTTGATCATTCAACCTCTGTAAAATCCCCATTATCTGTTGCCCGGACTTACTGTCTAAATTACCCGTAGGCTCATCCGCAAAGATCAAAGAAGGATTATTAACTATCGCTCTGGCAATAGCCACCCTTTGTTTTTCTCCTCCAGATAGCTGATTAGGAAAATAAGGTAACCTATGAGACAGCCCTACAGATTCTAAAGCTTCTCTAGATCTTTCCTCTTCAATTTTAGAAGATAATCCAGCATAAACTAAAGGAAGCTTAACATTATCCAAAACGCTTGTTCTCGGTAACAAATTAAAACTTTGAAAAACAAATCCCATTTTCTTATTTCTCACTCTTGCTAGCTCGTCATCGTCTAAATCATCTATGCTGTTTCCTTCAAATTTATAGGAACCCGAACTAGGTCTGTCTAAAAAACCCATAATATGCATCAAGGTAGACTTACCAGAACCCGAAGGCCCCATAATAGCTACAAACTCTCCTTGCTCTATATTAAAATTAACCCCATTTAGAGCATAAGTGGGGACTTCACCTTGATATATTTTTTTTAAATTATCAGCTTGAATCATTCACTATTTTTTATGAAAGTAATAACCCTGTCTCCTTCTTTTAGCCCGGAAACAACTTCCACTTCTCCCCCAATACCTTTCAATCCAACTTCTACTTCCACTTCATCATAATTATCATCATCTCTTAAAACTCTAACCACCCTACCTGAATCCCTTTCCACCAGAGCTCTTTGAGGAACTATCAATACATTTTCTCTAAAACCCGTTCTAATAACAACACTGGCTGTCATTCCAGGCTTAATCTTGGAATCCTCAGTCTCTAAACTAATTATAGTCTTATAATAAACAACCCCAGAAATAATTGTTTCTGCAGGATCAATTTCCAAAACCTTTCCTGAAAAATCCTCTTCTGGAAAAGCATCTAGGGTAATTAATACTTCGTTCCCTACATTTATTTTCCCTATATCAGATTCTGCAATATCAACTTCAACTTGAAAAGGTTGGCTAGGAATTATAGAAACTACTGTTTCTGTTATAGAAACTTGTTCTCCTAATTCTTTTTCTATTTTTGTTACCTGCCCTGCAACAGGACTTTTCAAGACAGCGTCTCCAATTTTACTCAACAAAAGATTAACATTGGCCTCAGCTTGATCAACTTTAGCAGTATATAAGACAATGTCTTCTGGTCTAGGATCAGCCAAAACTAAATCTAAGTTATTCTGCGCAGCCTCCAATTCTCCTTTAGACAAAGAAAGCGAGGCTTTAGCTGTGTTAATGCTAGAATCATTTGAAACTTTTGTAGAAGATATTGTTTGTTGATCTGAAATAACATTGCTTATTGCAGTATTAATATATGATTTTTCATTATCTAAAGAGGTTTTGTCAGCAGAAGAAACCTTATCCCTATAATCAGGGTCTTCACAGGTACTTCTTATTAAAGACAGGCTATTATAAATATCATCTAAATAATCTTTTACCAAAGATAAAGACGAATCTATATTTCCCTGTGAGTCATTAGCTTCTATTGATTCTAATGCTAACTCTATTTCATCCACTGAATTAGATATATCATTCTTTTCTTGCTTTACTAAAAAGCTTTCTTGATCTCCTGATCCAAAATTATCTCTTTCAACTGAGTCTACTGTATTATAAGCATTGTATGCTTTTAAATAAGCTTCTTCTAAATTATTGACGGTGTCTTCGTAAGCATTGTCTAGATTTTCATCAGCTTCTCTCCTAACATCCTCTAGATTCTGCTTGGCGTTATTGTAGGAAATTTGAGCATTATCTACCTTAGTTTGAGCTACTTCTATTTCTTCTTGGCTAGCTCCAGCTAATAACTTGTCTAACTCTGCCTGAGCTAAGTTAAGAGCAGCCCTAGCTTCACTTAATTGAATGCTCAATTGCTGCATTTCCAATTTCACCAAGTTTTGCCCTTCTTTAACTTCAATGCCCTTTTCAACATAAATCTCATCTATCTTTCCTGATTCTTTAAAACTAAGGTTTATCTCTTCTCCTTTATTAACTCGACCAATAGCTGAAACTTCTTGAACTATACTTCCTATTTTTACTTCGGTAAAACTAAAGGGCGGCTCTTCTTTTTTAAAGAAAAGCTGCCTAACAACCAAAGAAGCTATAATTAAAACTATAGCAACAACTATTATCTTTTTAAAATTTCTGGTAATCATTTATTTTCTTTTTTAAATTCAAAATAGGAATAAGCCATACTGTAAAAGGAAAAAGTAATAACGGGAATAATTATAAAGTATATCACATACTGTTCAAATAGCATACCAAAAACAGAAATAATAGCTGCTAACTTGAATAACTTACTTCCTAGTTTGTGAGTTTTATTCCAAACCCTGTCGCTGCTTAAGGTCCAAGGGGTTCTAACACCTATAAACCAATTCCTTTTAGCTTTTTCCATTAATATCCCGATATAGTAAAAAAGTAAAGCAAAAGCTGGAATCAAAAGATAGGTCATATTAAACTCAAAACCCAAATTCCAAACAACAATTAATATCTGCAAATAAAGCAAAAAAGACAAAAGAAACAAGATAAACAGGTCAAAATAATATCTAAACTTCTCTATATTAGCTCTTAAGGGGTCTATTCTGGGAATTACTAAAAACATAGCTAATAATCCAAGCAATAAAAGAGGCATTAAAAATAACCCCCAAAATTTTGGCATAAAACCATCTACTTCTCCTTGAGCATTCCAATGAGAAGCTACCCTATCTGGAAGCTGGGAGTAAAAGTAAAAACTCAATCCAAAAGAAAGAAGAACTATAAATATTAACCCAATATTTATCTTTTTCATTTTTTTATTAACTTAACTCCTATAGAGGATATTTGAGCTCCAGCAAAAATTAATATGCCAGCAAAAATTGACCAGCTTAATAAATTAAGCAGTCTTGGAATATTTTCGACAAGTTCCTCTACTGGAATCATTTCTCTTAATTGCTCTTCCATAGCAGTTTCTATTTGCTTTTGAATCTCGTTTTCGCTAAAATCTTTATCCCTAAGCTCTTTTTTGTTTCTTCTACTGGAAATATTTCAGGAGCTGGCTTTTTTCCAGAAAAAACATCAAAGGAAGAATAAACACCAAAAAGTATTATTCCCAAACCTACAAGAAGCAAAAGCCATCCTGATATTTTGTTAGCATGCATATTTTTATTAAATTATTTTCTTCTTTTTTAAATAAGACAAAAACAAAACCCAAGACAATCCTACAAATAATAATATGTAATAAAAAGCTGCTGGATTTTTTTCTAAAGGCAAACGCAAGTTCATACCATAAATACCAGATATTGCCGAAGGGAAACTAACTAGAATTGTAAAGATTGTCAGAATAGTTATTATATTATTCAATCTATTAGATAATAAAATAGTATAGTAATTTCTAATATTGGAAATAGTTTTTAAAGAAGACTTGCAAAGGTTAAACCCCTGATTACCCTCAACAATTAAATCTTCGAGTATTTCTTTATCTTGTTCGTAAAAATTTATTCTTTTAATAATTCTTTCATATAACAAATTAATATAGTAATAAGAAGAAACAAAATCATTAAGAGTGTCTTCTTGCTCTAAAAGAACATTTATCCCCTCCTCTCTTATTTGATTAACGCTTAATCTCTTCTTGGCTTGAACTGATTTTATAATATCAATTGTAGTTTCCTCAAAACCTTCGTTTATTAGAGAGAATAGGTTAATTAAGCATTTTAACTTCTGGGTAGTAATAAATTTAATCTCGTCATTTAGTATTTTTTTAAAAAAATCAGGCTGATTCTTAGAAAGAGTTAAAATAAAGTTCCCGCCTATAACTATTAAATAAGTATCGATGCTGTGCTTTTTGACATTGGAAACGAAACTAGTGAAAATATATTTAACATTATTAACATCATCTAACCTGGGAATTTCATTTGGGTCAAGACCAGACCTTAAATTATGCCTATCTAGCTTAAATTTCTTAACCAAATAGTCTATTTCTTTTTTATCCGGATTAACAACGTTAATTAAGCACCCTATTTGAAAACTAGGTATCTTCTTAATATTTTTTTGCCTAACGGTTCTTTTATAATAATTTATCATATTGTTAAAATAACTTTTTTTGTGTTAAATTTTTAGCTATTTGCTTAGCACTTTTTCTGCCGAGATTAGTTAAAGCAATATTATCTTCAAGATCACTTCCAATAAGCCTCTTGCTTCTTAACGTTCTTAGAGGACGATCCAACTTCCTAGAATCAGGCCACTTTTTAATATTTTCAAATCTAAATGTTTCTGGAAAAGAAATAAAACACCTTTCGACCAGCTCTTCAAAAGTGCAATTCTTTTTATTTAAAGTAATAGAATAAATACTAAACAGAATGAGCTGGTTTACAGATAGCTTTGTGTAAAGCTCTCCTTCAAAAAAAGCTTTTTTCTTCTTTGCCATACTATTTAATTAATAATAACTTATTTTAAAAATAAAAAAAAGTGGTAAACTTTTACATTTACCATAAATTTTAAAGAAACCAGAACATCCTTAGGGAAAAAACTAAAAAGACATTTAACAATACACTATCTACTCTGTCTAAAAAGCCTCCGTGTCCTTTCAGAATCCTACCTGAATCCTTAACTTCCATTATTCTCTTAAAACGAGACTCCACTAAATCTCCCAAAAAAGAGGAAATTGAGATTAATAAAGAAGCTAACAGCTTTTGCCAAATCTCTAAATAAGGAAAGCAACAAATCAATATAATTAGACTCAAGATAAAACTAGAAGTAATTCCCGCTATTGTCCCTTCTTTTGTTTTATTAGGAGAAGTATTCCTTAACATAGCTATCTTATGCTTTCCTATTAAGTTTCCTGCAAAATAAGCAGTCCCATCATAAATAGCTGCCGGAGCAATTATTAGTAAAAACAACAATTGTCCTTTTTCTTTTGACATTAAGATAGAAAAGAAAATCATAGAAGCAAAAAAATAAACATACATTAAAACTCCTGTGAAAAAGACTTTTACTGTTAATTTATGATATATGGTCTGCCACCACGCTTCTCCTATTTCCAAGAAGATAATAATTGATATTAAAAATACAATTGGCATTATTATCCAAGGAAAAAAGACATCAGAAGGAACAATAAAAACAATAAAAGCTATAAATATTAGCAAAAGCCCTATAACCAATCTATCTTTCAGCATCCCTTTTCTGTTCTGAATTTTGTTCTTCTTTCTACTTATCAAAGTACAAAACCTCCAAGCAATATTGTAGCACTAAAAATAATAAAAGTCAATGTCAAAAAAACGCCACCGATATTAATCAGTGGAAATTTAATAAGAGCTATTCTTTATCTGTCAACTTATCCCAGTTTTCTTTTGGCCTATATCTTCTAGAACCTTGTTTGCATAGAGGACATTCAGATGGATCCTTTGCCCAAATCACTTTCTCAACCAAAGAAATAACTTCGATCTTTGCACCGTTTACTAGATAGTACGACCTCTCTTCTGGAGGACGATGAACTAAGGTTGCAATATAAGGGAAGAAACTAACCGTTTCCTTATTTTTTTCTATAATAGAATTCTTTACTGAGCTAAAAGTATTACTAGTTGTAACTAGTTCTTCAACTTGCAAAACATTACTGCCTTCTGGAATTTGCTTCTTGAAAACTTGCATCTTGGGATTTTCTTTGTCTTTCTCTGCAAACCTATGTATCGCGCCTAAAGCCTTTGCTACTTCGTAAGAAAAAGTAATATCAGAATAAGAAGATCCTACAACTATATCTACCAAATGCTTATCGATTTTACGACCAATTTTTAAAGCTAACTGACTACCAAGTATCTCGCAGAGATTAGGATAGCAAAGAACTTCTGGACAATTAAAATAACCGTTGCTGCAAAGACCACTAGTTAACTCAGCATGAGGATTATTAGGATTTCCATCGTGATACCAATAAGCATCTAACAACTTAAAAACATCCAATATTTTTTCCTGCTCTAAAACTGAATTCTTAAAATCTTTAGGGTTCCAATATCTTAGTCTTTCTTTGTCTAAAAACTTCATATTTGCATCTCACTTAAAGCACAATCAATTTCAGTTACAATGGCTTCTGCAGCTTCTGCTCTCGTTTTACCATAATTTTCAGCTTTAATAATCGCACTACCAACTACAAGATGAGTAGAGCCATTCTTTATTGCCTGATAAGGAGTGGTTATTCTTTTTTGGTCTTTAGCTTTAGCTGCCCATTCAGGTTTAATACCCGGAGTTACAATTAGCATTTCGGGACCTAATTCTTCTCTAAGAACAGGGGATTCCTGGGCAGAAGCTACTATTCCATTTACTCCTCCTTTTTCAGCTAAACTTGCGTACTTTTTAACTTTGTCTGCAACTTTACCTGAAACATCAAGTTGCTCATTGAGAACTCTGTCGTCTATGCTAGTCAAGACACTTATTGCCAAAATATCCAGATTCTTATAAAACTTAAGTTCTCCTGCTAGTCTCGCAGCTTCCGTAGCGTACTTAATCATATCTAGTCCCCCATCTGCATGAATTGTTACCATGTCGATATCATTTAAAACGGCTCCCAGAGCCCAACCTTCCACACTACGAGGAATATCTTTATACTTCCCGTCTAGCCAGACATTAATTCCTCTTCTGTGTATAATTTCTGCTATATCTGGCACCATAGAGTAAACGTAGTTTACCTTGACTAGCCCAACTTTTCCTCTTAGCTCGTCTATAATATGTACCGCATTTTCTCTAATGCTATGTTTAACATCCTCCGGTGAGTTATTTTTCATCATCTCTATTATTTCCTCCAAAGGAGGATCTAGTGCCAATATCAGCCTCTCTTTTGCATATATCTCATTCATTTTTTCACCTACTTAATTTTAAAAGAACTTTCAAAAAAGTTCCTCCTTAAACAATTTAATAATAGAAAATGATAAAAGTCAATAAAAAATGCTCGCTAAGTAAATTAGCGAGTTTATTTATTCTTCATATTACCTTTGCCTATCTTTAATGGTTTAAATGATGGAGCTTCATTAGTTATGGTTTTACTTCCCCCTACTTGTCTTAAAAATTCATTACATCTAGGACAAAAAAGCACTATAGGTTCTTTAGTATGACGCAGTAACCCATTACACATTGGACAGAACAAACCACTAACGGTTTTAAGCTTTGATATATCTTTTGGTAATTTATTGCTTTTTTTAACGTAATATATTACCTCAGTTATCTGTTTTTCTAAAACAGTATCATTATAATGACTAATAAAATCTAGCAACTCTTCTCTTTCTCTAGAAGAAGCAGATACAAAAATATCTCTGAATGTATTAATTTCTCTATCATTTAACCTAATTTTTAAAGCAAAGATTCTCAACAAAAAGCCAAGAGGACTTTCTTTCATCCATTATTTCTCCATTATTATTTTTTAAAAGAAACTTGCATAGTTCCCTCTGCGGGTCTGCCAGGAGTTGAACCTGGAACCCCCGGTTTTGGAGACCGGTATTCTGCCAGTTGAACTACAGACCCTTATTTTTCCATCCAATCTACTCTTGTTCCTCCTCTTTGAGCATCTTTATGAGTAAACCCTTGAGGATATCTTTCTTTTAATTTCTTAATGTTATCTTTTAAAATATCTTCTAATTCCCAATCAAAGAAATTACAAATCATAGCAATATACCACATAGTATCCCCTATATTCTCTCGAATTCCTTCTTTTTGGTCATTATTGTGAGATACCGTCTTTTTAATACAACCTGCTAAATCTCCTGCTTCTCCAGCAATACCCAACCCCCAGCTCATTATCTCTTTCTCTTTATTCTCAAAATCTTGAGCTGTGGTTTTACAAAGTTTTTGATACTCTTTAATATCCATAAAAATTATTCTAAATCTTTTTCTTCTTCAATTTCCAATTCATCTCCCGATTCTTTCATCCATTTAATTGCTTCTTCAAGCTCAGAGAGCTCAATCTCTATTTCCTTAATCTCTTGGCGAAGCTTCTCAACAACATCTGGCTTCTTCTCATTTTCCAGCTCTCCTAACTTCTCGTCCCTTAATTTCTTCAAAGCTTCATAATAATCTATGGCTCTTCTTAAAATCTTGAGCTTTCTCCTTTTCAGGAGAAGGTTCCTCTTCCTTATTTGAAGAATAGATAGAAGGCTCCCTTTCTCTAAACATATTGGTTATTTCTTCATTTCTTTGTGCAAAGTGTGCTTTTTACACTTTTTACAAAACTTCTTCAATTCTAACTTCTCCTCACGTATCCCTTTTGATTTTTGAGTTCTGTAATTAATTTCTTTACACTCTTTACACTGAAGCTTAACAAATGGTTTTTTCTTTTTTGTAGCCATGAGCCGAGAACGAGACTTGAACTCGTGACCTTTCCCTTACCATGGGAATGCTCTACCAGCTGAGCTATCTCGGCTTTCTAACATATGTGGGCAGGGAGGGATTCGAACCCCCGAAGGCATGAAGCCATGTGGTTTACAGCCACACCCGTTTGGCCGCTCCGGAACCTACCCATTGTGGCGTAATATTACCACAAAGAAAACTAGTTTTCAATAAGTTTCCCTTTCTTGCCTCCCCACTCCTTAATTCTCTTATGGTCACCAGATAATAATACTTTGGGAACCTTCCATCTTTTAAATACTTCTGGTCTAGTATATTGAGGATATTCAATAAATCCCCTGCCCCCTCTTCCTCTTTTTTTAGGAATTCTTTCTTTCAATAACTGAGGTTTTCCTAAAACTCCAGGAATTAATCTGGAAACAGACTCAACAAGAACCATAGCTGGCAATTCACCACCCATTAAGACAAAATCCCCTATAGACAATTCCATATCTGCAACATGTTTAGCCACTCTTTCATCAACTCCTTCATATCTACCGCAAATAAGAACCACTTGGTCCAGCTTCGATAACTGATAAGCTATTTTCTGATTAAACTTCTTCCCTCTTGGGGTAAAAAGAATAACTTTTGAATTCTTTTTTCTAATCTTAGAAACAGCTTTAAATACAGGCTCTACTTTCATAACCATGCCAATACCACCACCAAAAGGCTTATCATCTACTGTTCTGTGACGATCTTTAGTATAATCTCTTAAATTATGAATCTTTACCTTTATCTTTTTCTTATCTATAGCCTTTTTAATAAGAGATTCTCCAAAATAGGAATCAAAGATATGGGGAAATATTGTAATAATATCAAATTTAATCATAGATTTTAAAATATAATAACACAGTTTAAGAATACAAGCTATACAAATTATTTCAAAAATCTGCTAAAATTCAATAATGAATAAAACAATACTACTCTTAATAGTTATTTTAGCTACAGCTTCTTTTCTAAGAATATGGCAGTTAGACTCAATACCTCCAGGTCTTTACCCGGATGAAGCAATCAATGCTATACAAGGATGGGAAGCTGCAGAAAAGGGAAATTATAAGGTTTTTTATCCAGATAATCACGGCAGAGAAGGATTATTTATCAACCTACTAGGCCTATCTCTTACTAATTTAAAACCTAGTCTTTTCTCTCTAAGATTAATCCCTGCCATCTTTGGTATTTTAACTGTTCTGGGAATATTCTTGCTAACAAAAGAATTACTAAAGCCTATAACAAAACATCACGACTATCTAGCTTTAATTTCTTCATTCTTGCTAGCTACAAGCTTTTGGCATATAAACTTCAGCAGAATTGTTTTCAGAGCTATAATGACTCCTTTTGCTCTAGTTTTTGCCTTTTACTTTATTCTTAAAGGATTTAGAGAAAAAAGCTTAAAATCATTAGCTTTGGGAGGAATATTTTATGGTATAGGATTTCACACCTATATCTCTTTTAGATTATCCGTACTTTTCTTTGCTTTGACACTATTACTATGGTTAATTGTCTATATAAAAGATCTTAAAAAGTTCTTTATCTTATCCTTAGCCCTATTAATATTCATAACTATTGTAGCATTACCCATAGGGCTATACTTTATTGAAAACCCAGAATACTTTGCAAGCAGAGCTACCCCAATTTCAGTTTTTGCAAAAGACAATCCAGTAAAAGCTTTTACAGGAAGCTTTTTTATGCACATGGGAATGTTTAACTTCTATGGTGACCCTAATTGGCGCCATAACTTCTCAGGATCCCCAATGCTGCCTCTTTTCTTAGGATTATTCTTCTTAATAGGACTCATCTTCTCAATAAAGGAGTTTTTCTTAACAATTAAAAAAAAGGAGTTAAAAGAATTAATAACCTACTCTTTAATTCTTTCCTGGTTTTTAATAATGATGCTTCCCGGGATGCTAACTTTCGAAGGAATACCTCACGCTTTAAGAGTTATTGGAGTAATCCCTATTGCATACATTATTACAACTATTGGAATCTGGAGAGTATGTTTAATATTAAAAAATAAACTAAACAAGAAATTAATACCTATCTTACTAATCGTATTAATTATTTTTACTTTTTCCTTTGAAGCAAATAAATACTTCTTCAAATGGGCCAAAAACCCCGAAGTCAAATCAGCTTTTACTGAAAGGTTCGTGAAAATAGCTAATTACTTAAATAGTTTACCAGAGTCAGCAAACACCTACGTAATCGCCAACGAAGGAGATTTGCCAATAAATACAATCTACTTTTTCGAAAAAGCAAAAGGAAGAAAATCAAACTATATCTTTCCTAACGAGCTAAATAGAATAGAAAGAAAACCAAATACCACAATAATAGTTACAGCTTTTGATGAAAATATTAAAAGAGAACTAGAAAATATGTTCCCTAAAGGTTATTTCTCAGCAGAGAACGGAATTAATATTTACAGAATAAAGTAATATGTCAAATAAAAAAATAAATATAATAGCTGCCATCTTGTTAATAATACTATTTGCAGTTAGTGTTCAAAGTATAAAACACAAATCTCTAACTTTTGACGAACTAGCTCATCTTCCTGCAGGGTATTCCTACTTAGCTCAAAAAGACTACAGGCTAAACCCTGAACACCCTCCTTTAATAAAAGATTTATCAGCAGTACCTCTTTTGGCAATGGATCTTAATTTCCCAAAAGAAGACCCTTCTTGGCATGAGGGGTCTCAAGGAAGATGGTGGGTTCAATTTAACTTCGGCTCTGAATTTCTTTACCGCTCAGGAAACAATGCAGATAAAATTATCTTTTGGGGGAGAATTCCAATGATATTACTCTTGGTACTTTTGGGAATATTTTTATTTAAATGGACAAGAGAACTAGCCGGTAACAAACCGGCTATACTCTTGCTAACACTATTTTCTTTTTCTCCAACCTTAATAGCCCATGGAAGATTAGTAACTACAGATGTAGGAGCTGCTTTGGGAGCTGTTTTATCTATATATTATTATTTAAAATTCCTAAAGAACCCTACAAAGAAAAACATACTATTAGCCGGAATAGCTTTAGGAATATCATTACTATTTAAATTCTCTTTGATATTAATATTCCCTTTAATAGTAATTACTACTTTAATTTTTACTATTCTAAACAGAAAGGACAGCTTTATAAAAACACTAATAAAGTATAAATTCCTAGCTTTGGCTGTCATAGCTATTGCAGTACTTGGAGTAATTTGGCCAGTATATAAATACCATACCCAGAACTATCCTACCGATCTCCAATATAGTGAAGCTAAAGCTTTTTTGGTAACCACTACTGTTCCCAAACCCCTAATAAACTTGAATCTAAAAATGATCAAAAACCCAATAACCAAACCTCTAGCTCAATACTCTCAGGGTCTATTAATGGCAACCAATAGAACGGCTACAGGAAATACAACCTATTTTCTAGGAAAAGTATCAGCTGAAGGATGGTGGTATTACTTCCCTGTTGTATTTTTCCTAAAAACTCCTTTACCTCTTAACATATTGATTCTAATTTCTATTGTGGGAAATTTACTATTATTAAAATCTTTAAAGAGCCCTCTGTCGAGATTAAAAAATTGGATAAAAAACCACTTTACAGAGTTCTCAATAATAGTATTTCTAATAATTTACTGGACCACCTCAATGATAGGCTCTTTGAATATAGGAATAAGACATTTATTGCCAACTTTTCCCTTCATTTATATATTAGTTTCTCTGGGAATAAAAAACTGGATTAAAAATATAGACAAAAAAGCTTTGGCTAAGTTAATAGTATTAACTTTAATAATCTGGTATGCTATTTCTTCTTTAATGGCTTTTCCTAACTATCTGACCTATTTCAATCAAGCTGTGGGCGGATCTGGAACCGGACATAAGTACGTAGTTGATTCTAACTTAGACTGGGGACAGGATTTAAACGGGCTAGAATTATGGATGAAAGAAAATAATATTAACAAAATATACATAGACTATTTTGGAGGAGCAGACTTAGACTATTATTTAAAAGATAAATACACAAGATGGGAAAGTAGAAATAAGGACTTCCCAAGAGGAAACTACCTGGCCGTTTCAGCTACTCAATTACAAGGAGGAAGAGGAAAACCAGCCAAAGGATATGACCAGCCAACAGATTACTATATGTGGCTAAATAACCAAGAACTTAAAAAGGTAATTGGAAACTCAATATTCATTTTTTACGTAAAATAAGAACCGTGCTATAAAATGCACAGTTCTTGTCTTGTATAAACTTTTAGAAGTTTACAAGTTCAAATCTAGATCTTTTCCGCTTTCTTTCTTAGTACTCGCACCAGACTTAGAAGAGCCTTCTGGTTCCTCGATCTTTAGATTCACTCTAGCGTGATTTTTAAGACCGACGATTCTCACAAGATTCCTAATTGCTCTGGCAGTTGCTCCCTGACGACCAATAATTTGACCCATATCTTCAGGGTTAACCTTAAGAGAAAGTAAAACTCCCATTTCGTCTACTTTTCTCTCAACTTTTACATCGTCTGGGTGATCAACTAAAGTTTTAACAATAAACTCAAGAAAGTCTTTGTCTTTGTCTTTTTCCATAATAAATCTTTTCTTGATTTTCTGATTTTCAAGTAGCCCAACCTTTTCTGCCGATTCCTTCCAAAAATCAGGAAGACCGGTATATTGTCATAAATAAGTAGCTACTGAAAATAATTATATTCCTTTCAAAGTTTTTGTCAATATATTAAAAAAGGACGATTAGTTTCGTCCTATTAGATTTACTTTAGACTTTAAATAGTTTACTCCCTGTAATGCCTGATCAATATCACTACACTCTAACATTATATAGCAATCGGATAATTTAACTTGCCTAGATAAAACCTCCCTTAAAATTCTCGCTTGCGGTATTAAATCTTCGCAGCACCCAAGAGAAACTAAATCTTTTCTCTGGAAACTGAAATCCTTTATCCCAGAAACACGAAGAATAAAAGGAATACATTCTTTAAGCAATATATCACAAGTATTGCTAATTTTCTGAATGACTCCTTCTATTGACTCCTCTGATTCATTGATAAAGAATCTCCTGATATCTAAAGATGCTCCTACCATACTTTTCTCCCCGCAATCCAAAACACAATTTAAAAAATCTCTATACTTTTTCTCTTCTCTGCAGTCAGTAATTCCGCAATGACCAGAATTCTCAATATAAGGATAAATTCTCCACTCGTTAAACTTTTCCGTTAAAGAGATGCTTACTTTCTTACTATAAGGAAAAACTATTTTTTTGAACTCCTGATTCTTCAAAATGCCCAAATGAGCAGGCAGCACCTTTTCTAGTTCCTTTTCTGAATTAATCCTTTGAATATAGGTAATTATTTCAATTTTATTCTTTTTTCCAGTCTCTGCTATTAAATCCAATAACCCGTTATCGCCAATGTTATTGCTGTTAAGAGAAATTTGAACAACGTCTGTTCTAAAAGAAGAATTAACATTACCAGATGCCAAATCTAAAGTCTTTAGGCGACTATTTTTCTCGCCCTTAAAAATACCATTCGATATTCCAATTTTCATTCATTTCTACCCCCAAAAATTATAAAGATACATTAATAAAAATTATAAACAAGTTTTAAGCAATTGTCAATGAGATACTATTTTTTTTATGATCTCTCCAGCTTTTTGAGGATTAACCCTTCCTTTTGTTTCCTTCATTAATTGCCCAATGAGAAACTGGAGAGCAGCCTCTTTGCCTGAAAGATAGTCTTTAACAGGCCCTTTATTATTAGAAATAACTTTTTTTGCTATACTTTCAATTTCTACACTGTCTGTTATCTGGCTTAGTCCTTTTTCCTTAATAATATGTGAAGGATCTTTCCCGCTTTTAAACATCTCGGGTAAAACTATCTTTCCTATTTTAGAAGAAATAGTTCCTTCATAGATCAAGGTAATAAACTCTGCAAAATTCTCTGGAGTAATTAAAAATCTATCTTCTGCAAAAGGCTTTCCTTTAAGCAAGAACTGCAAATCTGTAACTAAATAGTTAACGCAAAGCTTAATTAATTGCCTTTTCTGCTTTGGAGAAATTTCCCTTTTGGACTCAACTGATTTAACCCAGTCTTCCAACTCCGACATAACTTTTTCAAAATACTCACCCAAATCTTTATTCTGAACAAAAATCTCAGCTTCACTATCCAACAAGCCGTACTCTTCTTTTAATCTTTCTCTTTTATCAGCAGGCAGCTCTGGAATTTCTAATCTAATCTTTCGAAGATATTCCTTATTCCCTAAATGGAAAATAGGAAGGTCTGGCTCTGGGAAATATCTATAATCATGAGCTTCTTCTTTGGTTCTTTGGCTTACAGTGATCTCTTTGTTCTCCAACCATCCCCTAGTTTCTTGAATAACTTTATTACCAGACTCAACAACTTCTTTTTGCCTCTCGATCTCATAGCTAATCCCTCTTTCTACAGAACGAAAAGAATTGAGATTCTTAATTTCAACTTTTGTACCCAACTTTTTACCGTCTCCAACAGAAATATTAGCCTCTATTCTCATTTGTCCTTTTTCCATATCAGCCGAAGAAATACCCAAATATCTTAACAGCAGTTGTAATTCTTCAGCAAAAGATCTCGCTTCTTTAGCAGAAACAATGTCTGGCTCTGTAACTAGCTCCATTAAAGGAACCCCTGCTCTGTTAAAATCAACTAAACTATATTCCTTACCTTTGGGATGTATTAATTTACCAGTATCTTCTTCTAAATGAATCTCTCTAATTTTTATCTTTCTGCTTTTTACTTTAAGGAAACCGCTCTCGCAAAACGGAGAATAAAATTGGCTAATTTGATACCCTTTTGGCAAATCAGGATAGAAATAACTTTTTCTGTCAAACTTAGAGTATTCTGAAATATTACAACCTAAAGCTAATCCTGTTTTTATAACCCTTTTAATCGCTTCTTTGTTAGCTACAGGCAAAACCCCGGGATGTCCCATGCAAACAGGGCAAACATTCACATTTGGCTTTTTCTCATCGGGATTATTAAAACAAGAACAAAACATTTTTGCTCTTGTCTTTAACTCAACGTGTATTTCCAATCCTATTACCGGTTTAAGCTTCATGAGCCTTTTCTAATCGCCTCTTTTATAATATTAACTCCTGAACTAGTTCCAACAATATCAGCTCCAGCTTTTACCATTTTTTCTAAATCAGCCAAACTCCTTATTTTCCCAGCAGCTTTAATTTGCAAGCCCGGAGCTGATTTTCTCATTATTTTCAAATGCCTAGCTTTTTCATCTAACTCACGATTCTCTAAAGGATCTTTTGAGGTAGCTGTTTTAACGCAAACTGCTCCAGCCTTCTTAACTATTTTAGAAGCTTTTTCTATCTCACCGTCTGTTAAATAACCAGATCCTATTATTACCTTAGTTGACCCAATTTTACAAATCTCTTTCAAGTCTTTCAAAACTTTACTATATCTTTCATATTTCAAATCAACTATATTCATAACAACATCTAAATCATCTGCTCCATCTTTTATAGCTTTTCGGCACATCTTCACTCTTTCAGAGTGGGCACTCAATCCCATAGGTGGATCTATCAATACCACAACTTCAATTCCGGCACCTTTTAAATTCTTACTAACTAAACTCACCCATTCAGGATTAACACAAACCCCTCTGAATCCATATTTTACTGCTTCTTCGCAAGTTTTTTCAATATCCCTAGTTTTGGCTTTTGGATTCAAGTTAGTATGATCTATAAATTTAGCTATTCTTTTAGGTTTCATAATAAAGATATTTACTTTTTATGTATATTAGCACAATTACAAAATAAAAAAAGCTGTATTTTTTGTCACAAATTTGTTAAAATTTAATAAAGGTTTAATATCTAATTTTTAAAAAATATGTCTAATCGTTTCACTTACCTTGTAGCTATACTATTACTAACAATAATGTTTACTGCTTCTCTAACAAGTTTATGGCAAGAATCAGCTACAAAGTACGAACCAGTTCATATAACCGCAGGGTATTCTTACCTAACCCAAAAAGATTACAGATTAAATCTTGAACATCCTCCTCTAGCAAAAGACATATCAGCAATACCCCTTTTAACAATGGATCTAAACTTCCCAAAGAGCAGCCCCCTTTGGGAAAAAGGAACTAATAACGAATGGGCTTTAAGTACTGATTTTTTATACAATTCAGGAAACTATGCGGACGAAATAATTTTCTGGTCCAGAATTCCTATGCTATTAATGCTTTTATTCCTAGGAGGATTCATATTCTCATGGGCAAGAGAGTTAGCCGGGAACAAAGCAGCTTTAATAGCTTTGTTCTTATTTTCTTTCTCCCCTTCTTTTTTAGCTCACGGGAAATTATCAACTTTAGATACAGCTGCTGCTTTGGGGGCAGTAATTGCTTCTTACTTCTGGATAAAATTCCTCAAAAAAATCAATTGGCAAAATGCCACAATAGCAGGAGTAACTTTGGGAATAGCATTGCTATTTAAGTTCTCTCTAGTAATATTGCTTCCATTTTTCATAATAACTACCTTAATCTTTAGCTGCTTGAAATATAATAGAAACAGAAGTATAGTTGCTGCAAAAGGAATTTCAAAATATCTAATATTATCTCTATTTTCCTTTTTAGTAGCTATATTTCTTGTAATATGGCCTGTGTACCAACTCCATCTTCTAGATCATCCTTTAGAAAAACAGATATTAGATACAAAGGAGATATCTGGAACTCTGCCTGATTCAATATTAAATAAGATACCTCAAAAAGCAGTTAATAATTCCTTACTTAGGCCTTTAGGTCATTACCTATTAGGATCTTTAATGATAGCTCAGGATTCTGACGGAAGCATGATTTACTTTTTAGGAAAAGTTTCAACCCAAACTCCTTGGTATTACTTCCCTGTTATTTACTTCTTAAAGATACCCCTAGCTTTTCATTTAATTACCATTATAACGGCAATTTGGTTATCTAGCTTGGTAAAAAATCCTTTTTCAAAGGACAGACGCAAAAAATTAAACAAGTGGACAAAGTCTCACTTTGCTGAACTAGTAATGATACTGTTTATCTTAGTTTATTGGCTAATATCAATTGTAGGAAAAATAAATATAGGAATAAGACATTTATTGCCGACGCTTCCTTTTCTCTATATTTTATTATCTATTGGATTGTCAAAACTCCTTGATTCAAAAAAAGAGAAGAAATGGATTGCTCTCTTGGTTTTTGTATTAATTACATGGTATATATCCTCTTCTTTATTCTCTTGGCCTAACTACATATCCTACTACAACGAAGCAGCCGGAGGTACAGAAAATGGCTATAAATACGCGGTTAACTCAAACTATGACTGGGGACAAGACCTTAAAAGACTACAAGAGTGGATGGACACTAATAAAATACAAAGCTGTTACTTAGACTATTTTGGAGGAGGAAAACCAGAATATTATTTAGGCACTAAGTATAAGAGATGGTATGGAATAAAATCAGGGGAAGACTTCCCCAAAGGAAACTACCTAGTAGTTTCAGCAACCCTACTCCAAAGAGGAAAAGGTACCCCAAAAGAAAACCTCCTACTAACAGAGAATTACCAATGGTTAAAGGATAGCTACTTAATTCCAAAAAGAGCTGCTTGTTGCGATTCACTATTTATTTACTTTATAGAGTAGTTTACTTATAGTAAAGCTGATTACCAAACCTTAAATCGACATACTCAAGATTTCTCCTAACTTCTGGAGAAATCTTTTCCTTGAGAAGTACTTCTAAATTGAAAATCTGGCTAGAAATATCCTCTTTTAGGTTAAAGTATATATTCCAACCTTCAGAGCTTTTAAAATTCATTCTTTTATTATTGACAATTTCTACGGAAGCTGGATTAACTTCTAACTTTTTTAATCCCTTTTCAGCTTCAGTTATTTTCTTCATTTCTTCCGTGCTAATAACAACTAAACCTAAATATAAATTTTCCTGAAAATTATTTCCTTTAATTGTTAACCATTCTTCTCTTTCCTCAACTTCCTCAAAAATCACGCCGTCTTCATCAATGAAAAAAATCCCATTTCTTCCTTCAAAAATTGCTAAAGGAATTCTTTCTTCAACTGAAACTATTAATTTATCAGGAAAATCTCTGTCAAAACTAACACTCTTAATTAAAACAAATTCATTTAAAACCTTCTTTTTAATACCGTAAAGATCAATTAAGAATACGCTGTCTGATTCTAAAAACAATATCTTCCTAGAAATATTATTACTTACCACACTTTCTATCTCTTCAGAAGAAACCTTATTATTTCCTGAAATTTTAACACCCTTTACCTGAAAAAAAGAATAAAAGCAAGTCAGATAAAGCAAAATAATTAGAATAATTACTACCAATAAGCAATAAATAATCTTTTTTCTCCCAAGTAAAGATTTTCTTCTCCTATAAGCCTTTCTACTAGGAAATGAAGCTCTCTTCATAGCCTATTAATTAAAACCTCTTCTTTTTTTTCTAATATTTTCTACAATCCAATTTAACCAATACTTTCTAGACAAAACAAAGTCCTGTGTTTCTACGTATTCCTTGACTTCCCCTCCAAAACCTTTCTTAAATAAAGTTAAACCTGCCCAAGGATGATTTCTAGAAGATCCCACAGGAGCTATTCCCCAAAAATTATACTTACTACACCCTCTTTTCTTTCCTTCTTCAATTGCTTTCCATTGTAATAAATAAGACATGGGAATCTTAGAATATTTTAAATAAGAAGCACCGTGGTGATAAAAAGCTCTTCCCTGCCAGTAAACAACAATGGCTGAGGCTATCGTTTCACCCTTATAATTACCAAAGAATATGGAAATCTGATTATCTTTACTGAAAACTGAAACCTCCTTTTCAAAATAATCAAAGGAAAAAGGTGTAAAATCATGACGCTGAACTACTTTTTGATGAAGGTCATTAAAAATTTTTACATCTTCTAGTTTTTGGCTTTGGATTGTAACAATATCATTATTCTTTAATCCCTGCCTAACTAAGTAACGAGTTGTTTTCCTCATTCCCATTAAAATATCCTCTTTAGTAGAAGAAATATCTAATTCCCAAGTAACTTCAGGATGAATATGGATAGGAGCTTTTCTAAAACCAAGCTCTGAGAAAACATTCTCATTTTCCTTGTTCCTTAACCAAGCAGGGGCAACCCTTACAAAATCTGCTTTCTCTTTTCTGCTAATGTTTATTAATTCATCCAAGAGCACAGATAATACTTTTTTATTCTCCCTCTTGGTTACAGGACCGTGAGGTAAAAAAAGAAAAGTTCCTCTTTTTGCTTTAATCTTTAAAACTAAAGAGGCAGCAACTATTTCATTCCCAGAAAAAACTCCCAGTCTCCAAATATCATTACCAAGCTTCTTTTGAAACTCTCCCCAATTCCAAGACTGAAGAAAAGTTTTTTCTTTAATTTCTTCCAAAAATCCCTCCCATATTGCTTTATCTTTAATCTCTTTTATCTCCATATTCCTTAAAGAAAGAAACTAACCTCTTCGCTTCTTTGCTAGAAATATTAATATGGGTAGGCAAATTTAAAACCTTCTCAGCTATATCCTCAGCTCTCTTGCAAGAACCTAATTTATAGCCTAACTTTTCTATTTTTGTATCCGGGGGCACTATTGGGCTTTTTCTCCATCCATCGTTTAAAAAAATCTTTTCCTTTCTTGCTAACCTTAATAAGTAATCTGAATCACTAACTAAAATAGGATATCTTAAAAAAACAACTTCTCTTTTTTTGCCTCTTTTTACTAAAGGCATTTCAAAACAATCTAAACCTTTTTCATAAATAGCAACTATTTTCTTTCTATGAGAATTAAGCCTATTAATCTTTTTAAGCTGTTTTAATGCTAAAACTGCTAAAGCATTGGGAAGCCTTTTAGGAAAATAGGAAGGTAAAATTCCCCTTTTTTCTTTTTTATGGACAGCCTTTGAAAGAATTTTAATCTTCTGAAGAAAAACTAAAAATAATCTACCTAAACCAGAATAGTAATACAGAGGTAAAACTATTTTATTAGCAAACAATGGATGAAGCAATTGTTGGATTATCCAAAAAGTAGAAGGTAAAGGCAGTCCTTCTTGAAACCTCTTTATTTCTTCCGCAATAGAAAGTTTGTTGGTAACAGCCATTCCCCCAAAAACAGAAGATATTATCTTGTCTCTTCCAAAGCTAAAAAAAGCAGCGTCTCCAAAAGTGCCACAAAACCTTCCTTTATACTTTGAACCTAAAGAATGAGCACAATCTTCTATTAAGAACAATTTATTATCACCAACTATTTCTAAAATTTTATCAATTTGAGCCGGGTATCCGAAAGTATGCTGCACAATAACAACTTTTGAGTTAGTGGTTATTTTCCTTTTTAGATCTTCTGGATCTAAATTTAAAGTTTTATCTATATCTACAAAAACAGGCACAGCTCCCAATTTTATTATAGGAACTACAACCGAACTGCAAGTAAATCCTTGAACCAAAATCTCGTCTCCCTCTCTAACATCTAAAGCGTCTAAAATAGCTATCAAGGAAGAACGACCGCTATTGAAAGAAAAAGAGTAGTTTACATTTAAATATTTTCTAAAATCATCTTCAAGTTTCACGACGTTCTCTCCCCACTTCCATGAGCTGGGCCTTAAAATTAAATTTTTAGCTAACTTAATATCCTCCTTTTCTGTGTTTGGAGATAGTGATGTAAATATTAAATTTTCCTCTTTATTTTTTCCAAAAACCATATTAATATAAATTTATAGGAGGTGTTACTCTGCTCGAAAAACTAAAAGGAGATCTACTGAGAGAATTACTTGAGAAATTATCGGAGGGAACAACAGTTGTCTTTTTATTTTTTGTTCTTTTATCAATCACGATATACCTGTTACTAATGGCAATAAGATCTGATATAAGGGAGGTTAAACTTGAAGTAGTAAGCCCGATATTAACAATAATAATGATAATTATCTTACTGTCGGTCATCGCAGGAAAACCATACGAAATATCAGTAATAATTGCCGCAATACTATCAGCAACAGAATTCTACTATTATAAGAACTACTACCCTTCTATAGAAGAAGCTCTTTCAATATCTCCTATCAGAGAAATAGAGGTGAAATAAACACCTCTCTTTTCTATCTTAAAAGCTTCAACAACTGAGAAGACACTCTGCTTTCCAAAAGAATAACATCATTTTCATCTGAAAAATCCTTAACTATATCGAATATCTTACTGGGATCACTCAGGCAAACAATATTATCCTGGTCCATCCCAGAATCAATAGCCCCTTCTTTCATTGAATGAAAACATTCTTTATGAGTAACTAAGGCAAGATCACAAACCTTGCCTATCCTTTCCCCTATTATTCTATGAATTTGTTCAGAATAAGCTCCCAACTCAATCAAACAAGGCATTATAATGACCTTTTTCCCAGGCCAGAGCTTTAAATATTCTAAGTGAGAAACAACCCCGTTCAAGTTAGCAGAATAAGTAGCATTTAACAAGTTCAATCCTCTATTGTTTCTAATTAACTTAAGTGAGCCTGACAAAGGCTTAATTTTTTTACAAGCCTCTGAAATCTCTTCCAATTTCATTCCTAGCTTCTGAGCCGCTAAAATAGCCATTAGAATATCTTCTATCCAATGTTTTCCAAGAAGATTGACTTTAAAATCAACTGAGCTCTTCCCTTTAATAACTCTAAAGGACAAAGATTCTTTTTTAACCTTAATGCCTTCGACTCTTAAATCCAAATTAGTAATCCTTTTCTCTATAGTAGTCTTTTCATAAAGGTCTCTGCAGTACTTATTATAACCATTAAAAATAGCTAACCCGTCTTTTGGCAAGCTTTCTATTAACTCATACTTGGTATTAATAATATCTTCTAAAGAGCCGAAAGTAGCTGAATGTTGAGCATTAATCCCAGTCATTATCCCTATTTTAGGTTTTGCAATGCCAGATAATAATCTTATACCTCCTACACTGTAAGCCCCCATTTCACAAACAAATATTTCATGTTCTTCATTTAAATCATTTAGAATACACCTCGAAATTCCAATCTCTGAATTTTGGTGATCTTTTGTTTTTAATACATTAAACTTGCTAGATAATATTTCGTACAGGAACTCTTTGGTTGAAGTTTTTCCATAGCTACCTGTAATTCCAATAACTATTAACTTACTAAACCTGCTTCTTTTTTCCCTAGCCTTTTTAATTATCTTCTTTCTCCATAAAATAGCTGTTGGCTCAAAAAGCAAAACTATACCAGAAACAATCAAGGGCATTAGGATATCAAACAATAAAAGTCCGAAAATAAGATACCAGTAAAATATATTATAGTAATTAGGATCTATTATCTTTTGCATTAAAAAAAGCAAAAGATAGATTTCAACCAATAAAGTAAATAAAAACAAAAGTATTACCTTTCTTGTAAAAACAGGTTTTTTTAATCTATCCTTAATAATTCTCCAGATAATAATAGCTACTTCGGCAAAGTAAATAAGAAATACCGCAGAAAATATTAATAAAGTGATAGTGAATAAAAAGTCAGATAAAAAATGAGCTCCAGAAGATAAGAAATCTGCCCTAGTAAAAGGTTGAGGAAGTCTATCTTTCAACAACCAATAGAAAAGAAGAATAAGAAGAATAGATACCTTGAAAAAAAGATACTCATTGAATAAAAGCCTCTTTCCTTTCTGGGTGCTAAAATGAGCCTTAAATCTACCTGGGTGATATTCTTTTAGCTGCCAAAGATAAATCCAAAACAAAGAAGCTTTAGTTGTCCTAATTAACCAGAGCAAAGGAAGGAAAAAAAACAATATAGAGATAAACAATATATACATTTATTTAATAAACTTTACTATTCTATTAGCTAAAACATGAGGATTTTCCAAATATGGTGTGTGTCCTACTCCCTCAATAACTTCTAGATTAGAATTAGGTATTTCCTTATCCATAAGATAAGCATCAGAAACAGGAGTAAATTTATCTTTTTCTCCCCATAAAATCAAAGTCTCAACATTAATTTTGGACAAAAGACTAGTTAAGTCTTCTCTTATTATTAGTTTAAAAGTTTCCTTCATTTCTCCTTTAGCATTCAAATAGTCTGTTTTACCAATAATAAATTTATAGAAAACCTTACGAAAAAAAGAGTAACCGGGCAAAAAAGATAACTTGCTCAAAAAAGAGGCGGTTTTACAAATAGACTCATTCCTAGATCTTATTCCAGCTGAAGAAACCAGAATCAATCCTTTTAAATCACTAGTTCTCTTTACAGAAAAATTAATAGCGATCCTTCCTCCAAAAGAGTGGCCTAACAAAAAAAACGGCCCAGCAAGATCTCCTGATTTTTTCTTCTCTTCAATTAAATCTTCCAGCCATTTAACATAGTTAGACAAGTCCCAAGGTTTAGATATTTTATTCTCTTCCTTAAATCCAGGCAAATCTTCAATGAAAACTTTTATTCCCTCGCCCTCGACAATTCTCTTTACCTTTTCCCATTTCTCTTTCGAACTATACCATCCATGAAGAATAATAAGATTTTCCATAGCTATTTGATTTCTTTAAAGTCTAGATATTTCCAAAGAACCTCAGGAATGCTAATGCTTCCATCTTTTCTCTGATAGTTTTCAATTATAGCTATTAAAGTTCTTCCTATAGCAAAAGCTGTCCCATTTAAAGCATGAGCAAAATACAATTTATTATCTTTTTTAGACTTATAGCGGATATTCAATCTTCTTGTTTGGAAATCAGTATCATTAAATGTAGTATGAGTTTCCCGATATCTTCTCTCGCTAGGCAGCCATGCTTCTATATCATAAGCTGCAGCAGCCGGAAAAGCTAAATCTCCGCTGCAAATACTCAATACCCTATAAGGGATTTTCAAAAGCTGCATTAGTTCTTCCTCGACAGATAACAGTAATTCATGCTCTGATTTTTATTTTTCAGGAATGCAAAAGCTAAACATTTCTATCTTATCAAACTGGTGAACCCTAAAAATGCCCTTTGTATCCCTCCCATAAGATCCGGCTTCTCTCCTAAAACAAGTAGAATAGCCCAAATACCTTTTAGGAAGATCTTCTTCTTTAAAAGTTTCTCCTGAATGCATTGATACTATTGGCTGTTCTGAAGAACCTGCCAAATAAAGATTGTCTTTTTTTATAAAATATTTTTCTTTCTTATCTAATTTAGAAAGATGGCCAGTTCCTTCCATCATTTCAGGCCTTATCATAGAGGGTGCAATAATAGGCAAAAATCCCTTTTTAGTTAAAATGTCAAAGGTTAAGTTAATTAAAGCTATTTGTAAAAAAACTAATTCTCCTTTAATAAACCCGAACCTAGTCCCTGAAACTTTAGCTGCCCTTTCAATATCTATTAAATCCAAGCTTTCAGAAATTTCTAAATAGCTCTTAGGTTTAAATTTAAAATCAGGTTTTTTACCTATCTCCCTCAAAACAACATTATCTTTTTCACTTATTCCCCTTGGAACCTCTTTCAAGGGAAGATTAGGAATTTTAAATAGAAGCTCATTTAATTCCTCTTCGATCTTTGAAAATTTCCTAAAAAGATTGTCTTCTTTTTTATCTACCTTTTTCATTTCAGATATAATCTTTTTCTTATCTTCACTACCTTTAGCAATTTTTTTACTGGCTCTATTCTTCTCAGCTCGCAAGTCCTCTAGCTTTTTCAAATATTCTAACCTTTCTTTGTCTAACTTTAAAAGACGCTCTATATCAACTTTAATTCCTTTTTGAGCGCAACCTTCTTTTACCTCTTTTTTATTATCACGAATATATTTAATATCCAACATGCTATTCTTTTCTCATTGTAGGAAATAATATTACTTCCCTTAAATTACGAGAGTCAGTTAATAAAACCACCAATCTGTCTATGCCCAAACCAAAACCTGCTGCTGGAGGCATCCCATGCTCTAAGGCTTCAATGTAATCTTTGTCCATTCTCTGTGATTCTCCAGAGCCACCTTTAAAAAGTTTTTCTTCTTCCTTAAAATTGTCTTTTTGTTTTATGGGATCATTAAGTTCAGAGTAAGCTTTAACTAACTCCCATCCAGCAACAATTAATTGAAAAGTCTCTGCTTTTTTAGGGCTTTTCTCTAAAGGTTTGGCTAAAGGAAAACCTTCTGTGGGATGATTAATAACAAAAGTTGGCTTCCATATTTTAGGCAAGCAATGTTTCTTATAAATTTTATCTGCTATTTGAAACTTACTGTCCCCTTTCTCAATATTAATTTTTAGCTCTTTAGCCTTTTTCTCAATAGCTTTTAAATGAATACTATCAAAATCTATTCCTGTTTCCTTTCTTAAAAGCTGCCCGAATTCAATTCTAGGAAAAGGAGTCTTAAAATCAATTGATTTTCCGTCATAGCTAATCTTCTTGCCCTTAAAGATATTCCCAACCAAGCTAACAAACATTTCTTCTGTTAGTTTCATTAAATCCTTGTAATTATTATATGCCCAGTAAAATTCAAGCATAGTAAAGTCAGGATTATGAGATTTATCAATCCCTTCATTTCTAAAACATTTTCCAATCTCGTATACTTTATTAAACCCTCCAACAATCAATCTTTTTAAATAAAGTTCGGGAGAAATTCTCAAATAAAGATCCATGTTTAGAGCATTCAATTGAGTTTTAAAAGGTTTAGCTGAAGCTCCTCCATAAATTGGTTGCAGAATGGGAGTTTCAACTTCCAAGAATCCTTTACTATCTAAAAATCTTCTTAACTCTTTGATTATCTCTGATTTTCTCTCAAATTTATCTCTAATTTCTGGATTAAAGATTAAATCTAGGTATCTTTTCCTCAGTCTAGATTCTAAATCTTTTAACCCATGCCACTTTTCAGGCAATGGTAAAAGACTCTTAGCCAGCATCTTAAAATCTCTAGCTTCAATCGTTTTCTCTCCTCTTTTTGTCTTAAAAAGAATACCCTTTATCTCAATAAAATCCCCCGTGTCAAAATTATCCAAAAATTCCTTATAGGCTTTAGGACCGATCTTATCTTTGGCAAAATAAGCCTGGATTTTACCTGTACCGTCTCCAAAGTGAATAAAAGTCATCCCTCCATGCTTCCTAATAGAATAAATCCTACCTGCTAAAAATATCTCTTTTTTAGACTTGCTTAGCTTACCAAAAACAGAAAGAGCCTCTTCTATTGAATGAGTTCTTTTGGTTTCTGCAGGATAAGGATTATTATTTAAATTCCTTATTCTTTTAAGCTTTCTAAACCTGTCTTTTCTTAAATCTGAACTCGACATATTACTTTAATTTTACTGTATTTTAGATCAAAGTCAAAGACCCCAATAAAATGGGGTCTTAATTTCCAGAATATTAAAGATAGCAGTAGTTTACAGGTATCATTCCCTAACTACAATTAGTTCAAGCTATTATTCTTCTCTGAATTTTCTTTTTAGATAGTTCAAGAACTCCGAAGCTGTTTCCTTTCCACCAAGACCAAAAGCCAACCCACCGGCAATAGCTAAAAATGCAACAAATCCGGTAAACAGAATAGTAATTAGTTCACTAGCAATACCCAACTGCATCAAAATAGCTAAAACAGCAAAAATCCAAATAGCCCATCTGATTATTGATTCTAGTAAGCCTCCGTATCTCATCTTCATTCCTTCCACTCCGGCTCTAATAACTTTAGGTAGGTATTCTGCAACTATTGTAGCCACCACGAATATTGCTGTAGCTATAATTAAGTTTGGCAACCAAGCAGCTATCTTGCTTATGAAAACAGTAAACTGGGTAAAGCCTAAAATTTCCACTGCTGGAACCAAGATTGCAATAAACAATACCCATTTTACTAAAGCTCCAATAAATCCTGAAGGGTCTACTTTCCACTTAGCTTTGGCTAAAGCATTTTTCCATACTCCTTTATCAAATAGTTTATTGAACTTAATCCTTCTTAAAATCTCTGTAACAATTCTACCAATCGCAATAGATATCAACCAGCCAACAAGAATTACTATTAAAGCAACAATAAGGTTGGGAAGAAAATCAAAGAAATCTCCTAGTAAATCTCCTAAGCTGTCTAAAATAATTTCGTACCAACTTTGAACCATTTTATTATATATACTTTTTTATATAAACAAGCGACCTTTATCAATGAATATTTGTCTGCCACATTAAGCAGATTTTTTCCAATTAATACATTTTACCAAAAAACGAGCAAAAAATAACTGTGGATAACTAAAAATAAAAACTAGGATAAAATCCTAGCTTTTTAGTGTGGACCGAAGGGGCCTCGAACCCCTAACCTCCGGTATGCAAAACCGGTGCTCCGCCAATTGAGCTATCGGCCCAAAATAACTTTGGGCGTGGGAAGAATCGAACTTCCGACCTCTTCTTTATCAGAGAAGCGCTCTAACCACTGAGCCACACGCCCTAGCACTTACATAAAGATATTTTAATTTAAAATAAAAAGCCTGTCAAAGGCTAATTACTCTTAATATATTTTGAGTTGTTCCGAACAATCGATCTTTAAGGTGTTCGATCAATACCTTTACAATTAAAATCCGAATTCCAGATTTCAATTATAGTCGACTAAAAAAATTTAAATATTTGATCCATCCGCAGGTTCCCCTACGGATACCTTGTTACGACTTCGTCCTAATCACTAACCCTACCTTAGGCCCGAAAAAATCAGGACTTCGGGTATTATTAGCTCTTCTGACGTGACGGATTGGAATACTTGGAGTCAGTTTCCGTTCCCACTGATCGTACGGATTTCCCGTAATCAGCGAGTCCTATTTATATCACAAACATAAATGGAAGGGTCCTTCCTGTTTAAATAAACAGTACTATGACACCAGCTGACTTCCTAGAAAGTCTATCTTTTAGATAGAATTGAACTCCTTCTTTCTAGGATCTCCCCGGGTTACTTAATTAACTGTTTCTAACATCCTTGTTAAAGATATTATTTTAGACTTCCCGCAAACCGCCCGCAGCGGTCGTCTAATCTTATTATACAACAAGGCTGTTATTCGCCTCAAGCCCTTCACCTATCTCTTTTACAAGGATAGGCTGCTATATTTTTTCGGCTACTAGGTAGGATTTTCACCTACTAGCTAATTAAGCTGCCGGGCACTTTCTATTGGCGGTGAGTACAAGACCTAGAAACATATTCATCGCCACGTGGCTGATTGGCGATTACTAGCGATTCCGGCTTCATGAGGTCGAATTTCAGACCTCAATCCGAACTGAGACTAGTTTTTTGGGATTAGCTCCACGTTACCGCTTGGCAACCCATTGTACTAGCCATTGTACCATGTGTGCAGCCCAGGACATCAAAGGGCCATGCTGATTTGGCGTCATCCCCACCTTCCTCCCGATTGTCTCGGGCAGTTTCATATGACAGATAAAACATATGATGAGGGTTGCGCAGGTTTCCCCATTTAAGGGAGCAACTCAAGCCACCTGCTGACGACCGTATTAATCCATAATTACTTATGGTACGGACTATACCATTTCCCGCTTTTAATGCGGGGTCAGCGTATAATGATGTTTTAAGAGACATCATTAAGTTTTCCTAACCCTAGTGGAAAACTAAGTCTCTACGGGGTACAAGTACTAACTTTTGTAATTTTATAGAATAAGGAAATATTTCTTCGATAAATCTTTCCGATTCATATCGAGAAATATAAAGACAAAATGTTCTTGCTTTCTTGTAATGATAGACTTTTGTATTGTTAATTCCTATTTTTCTTAATAGTTCTTTGTCTGTTTCAGCTTCAAACTTTTTACTATAAACAATGCGACAATCTTTTCTAAGATCTCTATCAATTGACCCGTCTCCATCAAAACGTCCAGCAAAATAAGCTTTTACAACACTTTTTGCTTTTAGATCAATTAATTTCTCTCTAGCTCCAATAAACTCTCTAAGTAATGGCCTACTATTCACATATAGATGATTATCTTTAAACTTTATTCTTTCTACTGGAAAGATTTTCATAAAGAATTTTCTAAAATTATCAATTAAGTCTGGATCTTTATTACTTAAACCAATAGAGCTAGACCACCAATAACTATCTGCACACCAAAGACCAAGAATATAAGCATCTGTTTCGTCAGAAAAGAAATTACAAAAGTTAGTACTTGTACTTCCCACGGTATTACCCATTCTTTTATTTTATCATAAAAGAATTAGGACTTCACCGTTATGAGCTGATTTTTCAATCTGGATTGCTCCAGAAAGGGTCGTTATGCTTTTTAAAGCACAACCATGCAGCACCTGAACTAGCGTCCTTGTAGGTAGCCTCTAATTTCTTAGAGGTTTCACTAGTCTGTCAAGTCCTGGTAAGGTTCCTCGCTTATTGTCGAATTGAGCCACATGGTCCACCGCTTGTGTAGGTCCCCGTCTATTCCTTTGAGTTTCAGCGTTGCCGCTGTACTTCCCAGGTGGAACACTTAACGCGTTAGCTTCGCCACTGTAAGGGTCGACACTTACAATAGCTAGTGTTCATCGTTTACGGCGTGGACTACAGGGGTATCTAATCCCTTTCGCTACCCACGCTTTCGTCTTTCAGCGTCAGGATTGCCCTAGCTGAATGCCTTCGCTTTTGGTGTTCCCGACGATATCAACGGATTTCACCCCTACACCGTCGGTTCCAACAGCCTCTGACATCCTCTAGCTGAAAAGTATTTCTAGCATTCCCAAAGTTAAGCTCTGGGCTTTAACTAGAAACTTTTCCAGCCGCCTACAGACCCTTTACACCCAGTGAATCCGGATAACGCTTGGGGCACTCGTATTACCGCCTCTGCTGGCACGAGTTTAGAGGCCCCTTATTCCTAAGGTACAGTCATCTTGATAAATCAAGATTCTTCTCTTAGAAAAGCTCTTTACACCTAAAGGCTTCTTCAAGCACGCGGCGTCGCTCCGTCAGGCTTTCGCCCATTGCGGAAGATTCTCGACTGCTGCCTCCCGTAGGAGTATAGCCCGTGTCTCAGTGCTATTGTTGGAGGTCATGCTCTCACACCTCCTACTCGTCATTGCCTTGGTAGGCCATTACCCCACCAACAAGCTGATAAGCCGCAACCTCATCCAATACCGGTTTGCACCTTTACTCAAAAGAGACTATCAGGAATTACCCCAGATTTCTCTGGGCTATGCCTGAGTATTGGGCAGATAGTTACGTGTTACTAACCCATTTGCCACTATCCAAGCAAGCTTGGATCGTTCGACTTGCATGCCTTATCCACGCCGCCAGCGTTCATCCTGAGCCAGGATCAAACTCTCAAATAAATCAATCTCAAAAGAGAGATTAATTAAAGAATAGTTCGGAACAACTCAAAATATATTAACATATTATGTTTTCAAAGTTCTTTCAATCGCTCTCACAGCTCTTCTATTTTATTCAAACTAAGGCATCTTGTCAAGCTCAAAATAAAAAAGCCGGGAGAGGGATTCGAACCCACGACCCACAGTTTACAAAACTGTTGCTCTGCCACTGAGCTATCCCGGCAGATTCAATCCTTCTTATCTCTTTTGATTTCTTGCCAATAGTTATCGTCCGATTTAAATTCTTTCCTTCTGTATTTCTCTTTAAGCTTTTGTATCTGCATTTCCGTACCTTTATCCGCTCTTAAAATCATGATTTTTAATTTGGAAACTACCTTTTTAGATAAAAAAGTAAAGCAAAAATTCTTACAATCTCTAAGCTTTATTTTAATAATGCCACCCAAGTCCCTAAAAGAAATGTCTTCCTCTGGCATTTCTAACAGAAGCGGTACTTTTCTAAATAAAATGGCTGCTATCCCGAACAAACTCCCTCCCAAGATTATTTTAGCAATAGCTATTGCCATATGATCTATATTTCAAAACGAGTAAATTTTTTAACAGTAATGTTTTCTCCAAGTTTTGCAATAACCTCTTCAATTAGCTCCTTGATTGTTTTTGTTTCATCTTTGATCCATGGCTGAGAAACTAAAGAAACTTCCTTTTTATACTTTTCTATCTTCCCGTCAATCACCTGATCAACTATGTTTTGAGGTTTGCCAGAGTCTTTTAACTGTTCTCTATATATTTTTTTCTCACCATCTAGAAACTCTTCTGGAATATCTTCTGACTTTAAAAACAAGGGTTTCATTGCGGCAATCTGCAAACAAATCTCATGAGCTAATTTCCCAAAATCATCTGATTTGGCAACAAAGTCAGTTTCACAATTAATTTGGACTAGGACTCCTACCTTTTTATTTGGATGAATATAGCTCTCAATAATTCCCTGCTCTGTTTTTCTATTTATCTTGCTTTGAGCTACTTCTTTCCCCCATTTTCTTAAAAGCTCTTTAGCTTTTTCTATATTCCCTTCTGTTTCTTCTAAGGCTTTTTTACAATCAGCTAAAGAAATACTTGTTTCTTCTCTTAATTTTTTAACTTGATCGATAGAAACCATACTAATTACTTCTTAGCTTTTTTAATAGCTTCTGCAACTTTCCCTAAAATATACTTTACAGAAGTTATAGCATCATCATTGGCAAATATAGGGAAATCTACTAAATCAGGGTCTATATTCGTATCTACAATACCAATTACTTCAATCCCTTTATCCTTCGCTTCCTTCACTGCTAATTTGTCTTTAATTACATCTAATACGAAAATAGCGTCTGGAAGCTTATCAAGATTCCTAATGCCTTCAAATTTAGCTTTTAAATCTTCCAGTTCCTTATTAATCTTTATCCTTTCTTTTTTAGTATACTTTTCTAGCTCTTTACTTTCTTTTTTCTTCTCCAAATCTTTGAAATAATCTACTCTTTTCTTGATAACTTCAAAATTAGTAAATGTCCCTCCTAGCCAACGATTAACAACGTAAGGTAAATCAAACTTATCTGCTAAATCTTTTACCAGATCTTGCATTTGGATTTTAGTTCCCACAATCATTAAGCTCTTATCTGAAGAAATAAGATCCTGGATATGAGACAATGCTTTTTCAAAACTTTCCGCTGTTTTTTCCAAATTAATAATGTGGACTGTATTTCTCACTCCAAAAATATTTTTCTTCATTTTGGGATTACAACGAGATACTCTATGGCCAAAATGAAGACCGTACTTGAACATTTCCTCTATATTCAAGCCAAACTTACTATCTATCTCTTTAGAAATAAAAGCGTAATTGCTTTTTTTAACAAAAACCATACAAAACTAATATATCACTAGTTAAATAATTAATCAAGGGTTATAATAGCTTGATTTTTAACATATTTTCTATTAGAATGCTATTATAATAAGATAATTAATTTTTATGCCAAAAAAAGATACTCACCCAAAATACTATAAAAAAGCAAAGGTCCAGTGTTCCTGTGGAAATACTTTTACTGTTGGATCAACAAAAGAATTTATCCAAACAGAAATTTGCTCAAAGTGTCATCCTTTCTACACAGGAAAAGGAAAGATTATAGATAAGATGGGAAGAGTAGAAAAATTCAAGAAAAGACTATCAAAAAAACAAGCACCAAAGAAGAAAAAGAAAAGAAAGAAGAATGAGTGACAAAAACTTCGAATCTGTAATTATAGAGGTTAGAGCAGGAATCGGAGGAGAAGAAGCAGCTCTTTTTGCGGGAGATCTGTTTAGGATGTACTCAAATTATGCTCAATCTAAAGAATGGAAGCTGAGAACTTTAGACTCTCATCAGACTTCCATAGGAGGATTTAAGCAAATAATATTTGAAATAAGGAATAGCGAGGCTTGGGAAAAATTAAAATATGAAGCTGGTGTTCATAGGGTTCAAAGAATCCCAAAAACAGAAAAAGGAGGCAGGATTCATACCTCAACAGCAACAGTAGCTGTTCTCCCCAAATCCAAGAAGCAAGAAATAAAGATAAGACCTGACGAAACAAAAATAGACTTCTACAGGGCTTCAGGACCTGGGGGCCAATACGTTAATAGAAGAGAAACTGCAGTAAGAATAACTCATCTCCCAACAGGATTAGTAGTTACTTCTCAAACAGAAAGAAACCAATTAGAAAACAAAGAAAACGCTCTAAGTATCCTTTCAGCCAGATTACTAGAAAGGCAAAGAAAAAAACAGTTAGAAAACCTTTCAGGAAAAAGAAAAGATCAAATAGGAACAGGAGAAAGATCTGAGAAAATAAGAACATACAACTTCCCTCAAGACAGAATTACAGATCATAGAATTAAAAAGAGCTGGCATAATATAGAAAAGATACTAGATGGGAAGCTAGAAAAAGTAATAAAGAAATTATCAAAGAATATTAAAGAAAAATAAAAAAACTCAACTTTAAAAGCTGGGTTTTTAAATTTTAAAAAACAACTAAAATATAGACTCAATAAAACTAGCTAAAGACTTAAAAGCACCGCTAAAGAAACTCCAAAAATTATAATCAATTCCTGTGAAGGGATCGGAAGGAGGAGGGGGATGATCACCATCGCCACCATCTCCAGGAATACCAGGGCCAGGAGGAACGGAACCACCTCCGTTACCACCATTAGCGGGTGGAAGCGGTTCTAAATCACAAGCAGGGTCTGAAATACAATCTAAATCATCACAATCAGTTGCTCCATCACAATCATCATCTAGTGAGTTATCGCAATC
>Ga0272441_10000418_pt1 | contig 98155 bp, 98 predicted proteins | sample SSMProp6N_FD_193582 | JGI IMG/M metagenome (GOLD analysis project Ga0272441, IMG submission 193582) | Marine sediment archaeal communities from Little Sippewissett salt marsh, Falmouth, MA, United States - SSM-Prop-6N | ecosystem: Environmental > Aquatic > Marine > Wetlands > Sediment ... | reverse complement strand
GTTCACCCCTTACCATTCCGAACAGGGAAGTTAAGTCCGTCAGCGCCGATGGTACTGCCACTAGGTGGGAGAGTAGGTCGCCGCCTCCTTTGATAAGCCCCTTACAGAAATGTGAGGGGCTTTTTTTTTGGGGTATATGAATAAGGGTAGCGGGCGTCAACGCTAAAGAATTCTTTAACTACATCTAAAAACACCAGAGAATCTGCACAACCCTCTAGCGAAGGGTTAGATTTCCATCGAACAGCCAAGGCCCGGTATGAAATGTTTCAACACGAAACCGCCCCGCCCCCCGGGGAAACTTTCCCCTTACCCCCGGGATGAAGATAACTTCTGGTTCGGCAATGGCACTTCAGGAAGTAACTATCTGTCCTCCATGGAAATGCCCCCCCTCCTTACGCAAAACAACCAATGGTTTTCTTTCCCAAAAATGTAGGGAGTACAACGGGGTCGAACGGTAACACCTTAAGTTTTTATTCTATCTTTAAATAGACCACAAAATTATAGGTATGGCCCAGGATCCGAATGACAAAAAATTCAAGAAATGGCTGGATATCTTACAGCAGGAGAGTTGGCAGCTGGAGTTAATTATCTCAGGATTCGCAATTTATGGTCTTTTTATGATCATAGATCCCATCGATCTGGCCTCCATGCGGGCCCAAAATGACAATAATTTTTACAATACGCTTCTCTATCAGGGACTTAAGGTTTCCTGGTATATTATTACTGTTAACCTTATAGCACACGTCATCCTGAGGGGATTATGGATAGGGGCGATTGGATTGAGGTATGTGTCCGGGGAAATCGACTATGAGAAATTAAACTACAGTGAAAAATTTACCCGAAACCTGAAAAAGGCCGTAGGTTCCTTTGATAATTATGTAGCGACCCTTGAAAAATACTGCAGTGTCATTTTTGCTGTTACCTTTTTGTTGGTTTTTTATTTATTGGGGCTACTCGTAATTACTTTTTGCTTTACCCTGATCGGTTTGTGGATGGATAAGGATGATGTCGCTCAATGGCCCAAGACCTGGATAGCAACCCCCCTTATAATATTCCTGGGAGTTGGACTCATATTGACCTTTATCGATTTTGCGACTCAGGGGTGGTTAAAAAGGAAAAAATGGACCACAAAGATCTATTATCCCTTTTACTGGGTGTTTAAATATCTCACGTTATCAGTTCTTTACAGGCCCATGGTCTACAATTTTCTGGACACTCGGTTTGGGAAGCGTTTAATCTGGATTGTGATTCCCCTTTACCTTGGACTGACTTTTCTCACCGGGACGAGATTCAGCACTTCCAATTACCTGGACATGGAGATGAATACAAATTCATATACGGCAGGTAAGGCCAATTATTTTGACACCCTTGACCAGGATGTTTCTTTCGTGGACCGTGCGGCCATACCTTCCAAAGTGATTACAAAACCTTATCTGAATGTATTTGTGGTTTATGGCAGCAGTGTAGAGGATGATGTTTTCTATTTTAATGAAGACCTGAAACCTGAGGAGGACAAAAGGGGTATTTTCTCTGCAGCTTCGGATGGAACAGTGAGTTGGTCTCAGCGCAGAAAGGGTCTCAAGGAATATTTGGAAACCCTGGAGGACATGTATACCCTTACCATTGACAGCCTGGACTTTAAACCTGAATTTGTGTACGCCCAGAACCTCCAAAAACAATTGGGATATGAGACTTTTCTGGATCTCGACAGCATTCCAAAAGGGAAGCATGTTTTAAGGGTACGCAGAAAAGATCACAACAGGGATAGTGTTTACCTCAGGACGATCGTGAACATACCCTTTTGGTTTTATCCCAGGTAGTTTTTATCCGCAGAGCGTTACGCACTCTGCCGTAAATGGGCATAGACACTATTTGCCGTCCATGGGTGGCTTTTACCAGATATTTATGGGCGTATTTAGAATTGAAATAAAAGGGATTCAAAATTCAGGGCATTATTCGCCAAGTACTACCTTTGCGGGAGAAACCTGCGATAGTGCTTGCTAAATTATGTGGCATCTTAGTTATAAGGAAGAAGAATATTGGAATACAGGAACCCATGCCTTCGGGGTGCTGCTCGGAATTATAGGTGCAGTGTTGCTACTCTCAAAAGGGCAGGAACTCTCTGGTGTGAGCCGTATGGCGCTATGGGTGTATAGCATTTCCATTATTGTGCTGTTTTCAGCCTCTACCCTATATCACGCCGTAGCTGACCCCAGAATCAAAAAGAAGCTTCGCATACTGGACCACATCAGTATTTATTTCCTGATTGCAGGTACCTATACTCCGGTAGCTCTGATCACCCTGCGGGAGGGCAGTGGCTGGATCTTGTTCTGGGCCGTCTGGGGGATGGCCGCGTTTGGAACGGTACTCAAGCTATTTTTTACCGGCCGGTTTGAAGTCTTTTCCATCCTTCTCTACTTATTTATGGGGTGGCTTATTATCATCGATCTTCAGAGCCTGATGGAACAGCTCAATCCCACAGGGAAAAATTTGCTAATGGCGGGCGGGGCCTTTTATACCGTCGGAATTTTGTTTTATGCCATTCGCAAGATTCCCTTTAATCACATGATCTGGCATTTTTTTGTCCTCGGGGGTGCCATTAGTCACTGGTTGCTGGTGTATCTGGAGGTAGTACCCTGAGGCTTTCAGGTTTACAGGAGGTAGGCAAGGAACATGCCCAGGACGATAACTCCAAAACGCTTTAGGTTTACCGTGTGGTTCTTCGAGCTTTCGAATAGGATAATGGTGGAAACATGGAGCATCATTCCAATGACCAGGGCCAGCAGGTAAGGGTAGACCTTCTGCAGGACAGTTAAGTTGCCTAAAACGGCACCCAAAGGAGTCATTAAGGCAAAAAGACCAATCACTAAACCGCTCTGTAACATACTTTTACCTGAGCTCAGGAGAAAACTCCCGAAAATCAGGGCTATCGGGATTTTGTGTATGGAAATTGCCCAGACAACCTCCGGATTATGGGACAGCGGTATGCCCTCCAATAAAGCGTGAATCCCAAGACTGAGAAAAAGCATAGCAGAAAACCCGGAATGGGATTCCGTCTGGTGTACATGTCCGTGTTCCGCGCCTCTGGAGAAGAATTCAAGGACAATCTGCAAGAGAATTCCCAGCGCAATAAAAACCCCCGTCTGACGTACTTCATATTCTCTAAACACTTCGGGAAAGAGTTCAAATAGGGTAATTCCCAATAGAAAAGCTCCGCTAAAAGACAATAAGAGCCTGTGGCTCTGTATCCGCAGCCCGGGGAAAAGAAGTAATACGACAAAACTGAGCAAGACTGCAAATGCCGGCAGGGTAAGGACCAGGAAAGAAGGGAGGTTAGGTGTCATGAATTATTTACGCCTGTAAAATTAGTGTATTTTTGGGGTTCAAAATGCGATACCTATGGCAGAAAATTTTAAAATGATTGCCAAAACACTCTATGGCATGGAAGCTGTCCTGTCTGAAGAACTCCGGAAACTCGGTGCCAGGGATGTTCGGGAAGGGGTGCGGTGCGCATTCTTTGAGGGAGATACAGGATTTATGTACAAAGCGAATCTGAGTCTGCGTACAGCCCTTCGGATTCTAAAACCAATACAAACTTTTCAGATTCGCCGGCAGGAAGAGTTGTATTCCCGAATACAGTCCATATGCTGGGATCTTTACCTGGATCCCTCGATGACCTTTGTCGTGGACACCGTATTGCATAGCGAACACTTTTCCAATTCCCTGTTTGTTTCCCAAAAGGCCAAGGATGCCATTGTAGATCAATTCCGGGATCGGGTAGGGGAGCGCCCCACCGTTTCTGTATCCGACCCGGACCTGAGAATCCATTTGCATTTACAGGGAAATACAGTGCATGTTTCATTGGATAGTTCAGGGAGCTCACTGCACCGGCGCGGATATCGTATGGAAACCAATATTGCCCCGATTAATGAGGTATTGGCGGCGGGATCCCTTCTGCTGAGCGGGTGGCGCGGTCAATCGGATTTTCTGGATCCGATGTGTGGCAGTGGTACTTTCCTCATTGAAGCGGCTATGATAGCCTGTAACATCCCTGCCAATATCAATCGGGATCATTTTGGATTTCAAAACTGGAAGGATTACGATCCGGATCTTTTTAAGACCATCCACGAAGCCAGTCTGGGCAGGATCCGGGAGTTTCATTATAGTATGCATGGGTACGATAAAGCCCCTTCGGCCATACGCAAGGCAACCGAAAATATCGATAACGCCAATTTATCAGAGTACATTGTTTTGGAGCAAAAGGACTTCTTTAAAAGTGAAAAGAAAACTGAGGGCCCTTTACACCTGATCTGTAACCCGCCTTATGGGGAACGGCTTTCTGTGGACATGGAATCTTTCTATAAGGAATTCGGCAATACTTTAAAACGACACTATACCAATACGCGGGCCTGGATGTTTACCGGTAACCTGCAGGCCTTGAAGTACGTCGGACTACGACCTTCCCGGAAAATCAAACTCTTTAACGGCAGTATTGAGTGCCGTCTTGCCCTGTTCGAAATCTATGCGGGAAGCAAAAAGGCCAAATACAATCCAAAATAAGACCAGGTTATTCTGAAACTTCAACCGGTTTTTTTCGGGCCTTCCTGTAAATAGGTATCAAATAGCTGATGGTATAGTTAAATCCAACCCCAAAGCGGCTATTGTCCGTTTTTCGGTTGAACCCGGGAATCCAAACGTTGGAAAACGTCCCGGCATCTGAATCAGTGACTAAAATACCCAACCGTATACTCGCCCCCATGTAGATATTGGCAAAAAGTTCAGTTTTTACACCTATGAGCAGTTCCAGCCATGAGGCGCTCAAACCGGAGTATTCTCCCAAAAGTTCCGAACCGGTCAAAAAAGTATCGGGGTTCCAGTATCTGTTGCTGTCGTAAATACTGTATTCATCAAGGGACGTGCTAAACGTTGAAAAAGCATAGCGCGCTCCTACGATAATACTGTTGTTCATACCATACCAGTTCTGGTACGTATTGAAATCTGCTCCGAGTTTGATATAACTCCCGGAGGGGTTCATTTCGTAAATCGTAATCCGGTTTACCTCCTCAGCATTGTCCAGTACTTCTTCCACGGTATTGGATTCATTACCGAGTTCTGCTGCCAGATACCAGCGTTGACTAAGGCGGTAATCCCCGGAAATTTCCAATCCACTGTATCCATCCCTAAATACCGAAATCAGGGGCCGGCTCAAATCCACACCCAGTCGCAATCCATAAATCTCAGATTTCTTGGTAGTATCCCGGACTTTCTCCTGACCAAATAGTGGGGCAGTGCACAGTAGTGTACAAAACACCCAGAGCTTAATGAAAGATCGATACATGTGTAGTGTCCAGGTTTTGTACAAAAGCATTTTCCACTTCGATTTCCCGTATCCAGTTTTCCGATCCCTCCTGTAATTCGGATTCCAGATCTTCGTACTGGGCTACAAAGCCACAGGCCCTTGAAATAAAGACTTCACGGGTGTTGTAATCGAAACGTATGGTATCCCGGTTGCCGATTTCCAATTCCTCTTCATCTTCGGAATCCAGGATAAAAATAAAAGTGGTTTGCGATTCTCCGGGCCGCAGTGGGATGGCAATGGAATCCAGGGTTGTCCGATCTGCAAATGTATCCACGGCGTCATCCTGGCCTAATCCCAAAACCCTCAGTTGATTGACATTTTTGGAGTTCTCGGGATTTTCATCATCAAAAAATTTAATAATCAACAAGGGGGTGTCCCCGTCCACGCAGATGTCGTCTTTCTCACAACCACTTAAGGCTAAAGCACACAGACTACATACCAGTGTGAGACTACTTATCCGAAAAAAAAGTGAAAATCCGGTCCGAAGCATAAAGAGGGTAAATTACGGATTATTCCGCCGCTTTAAAAGTACAATATTTTCAACGTGGTGGGTCTGTGGAAACATATCCACAGGCTGGACCCGGACTACTTCGTAAACGTCTTTCATCAGGGCGAGATCCCTGGCTTGGGTAGCACTGTTACAACTCACATAGACAATGCGGGAGGGGGCGCACTCCAAAATCCGCTGAATCACATCTTTGTGCATTCCATCCCGGGGAGGATCTGTGATGAGTACATCGGGATTCCCGTTTTCCCTTAGGAAATCTTCGCTAAAGAGGTCTTTCATATCTCCTGAATAAAAGGAGACATTGGATATTTTATTGGCAGCTGCATTATCTTTTGCGGCCTGCACCGCCTCAGGGATAGCTTCAATGCCAATAACCCTACCCGCTTTCGGCGCGACGAATTGTGCAATAGTGCCTAACCCCGTATAGAGGTCGTAGACCAGCTCCGAGCCCTGCAATTCTGCGAATTCCCTTACTTTTTTATAAAGTACATAAGCCTGCCGGCTATTGGTTTGGTAAAATGACTTAGGCGTAATATGAAATTTAAGGCCTTCCATGGTTTCATCAATTCCGGGGTTTCCGTAAAAGAGGATCAGATCCTGATCATAGAGGGTATCGTTTTTTTTCTGATTGATCGTATAATAGAGGGAGGAAATCTGTGGAAATGAGTCTTTGAGATGATTTAATAGGAGTTCCCGTGCCTCGGGGTCATCCTCAAAATACTGGAGGACAATCATAAGGTCCCCGGCTTCTGTACTGCGTATCATCAAGGTCCTCAGCAGGCCTTCCTGCTTTCTCTGATCGAAAAAAGACATTCCGTGATGCTCGGCAAAATCCCGGATGCTCAACCTAATTTCATTTACCGGGTCGGCCATTAAATGACATTCGGTCAGATCCAATACCTTATCCCACATGCCTGGAATATGCAGACCCAGGCCATTGCGGCTACCCACAGGGTCATTCCCTTCCAATTCGCTCTTTTGGAGCCAGCGGTTATTCGAAAAGGAAAACTCCATTTTATTTCGATAGTAGAAGGTTTCGGGTGCGGGTAATATGGGGTCGATTTCCGGCAATTTTAATTTTCCGATTCGTATGAGATTCTCCGTGACTTCCTTCTGCTTAAATTTCAGTTGGGCCTCATAACTCATATGTTGCCATTTGCAACCTCCACAGGTGCCAAAATGAATACATTTCGGGGTAACCCGATCTGCAGACGCTTCATGCAATTCTGTGACATATCCTTCGAAATACCCCTTTCGCTTTCGGGTTGTCTGTACGGAAACCAAATCTCCCGGAACGGCACCTGATATAAAAACAACACGCCCATCCGGGGCTTTTGCAATTGCCTTGCCTTTTGCCCCGGCGTCTATGACTCTCAGGTTTTCAAAATGAGGTTTGATTTTTCGTTTTCTCATAAGGCAAAAGTACGTGTTTTGTCCTATTGAGAAGACTAAATATTATAAGGCCAGGCACCTCTTGCGAACAGACGGAAATCAGAGGATTTCTACCGAAAATTTTGACTACACCCTTGAAATAATCGTACATTTAGGCCTCTTCGCGGATGATTTCTCTCCCCAAGCAGGAATTGTATTTGGATAATTAAAAATTTCGATTGATGTCTGTTATTGAAAAACTTAGTTCAGCGGAGGCCATAGCTCTTGAAGCCAGGTATGGCGCACAGAATTATCACCCCCTACCCGTTGTCCTCAGCCGCGGTGATGGTGTTTATGTCTGGGATGTGGAAGGGCGTAAGTATTATGATTTTCTATCTGCGTATTCTGCTGTCAACCAGGGGCATTGCCACCCAAAAATTATTGAAGCCCTTAAAACTCAGGCCGAAACCCTCACCCTGACCTCCAGGGCATTTTATAACGATCAACTCGGGCCTTACGAGAAATACATGTCTGAATATTTTGGATTTGACAAGGTTTTACCCATGAATACCGGTGCGGAGGCAGTAGAAACTGCGATGAAATTAGCGCGTAAATGGGGCTATGAAAAAAAGGGCATTCCTGCCAACAAGGCGAAAATAATCGTTTGCCAGAATAATTTCCACGGGCGTACCATTTCTATTATATCAGCGTCCAATGATCCGATCGCTACAGAGAATTTCGGACCTTTTACCCCTGGCATAACGGCTATCCGTTACAATGACCTAAACGCTTTGCGGGAGGTGATGTCAACGGAAGTCGCTGCCTTTTTAGTGGAGCCTATACAGGGAGAAGCGGGTGTATACGTGCCCGACCCGGAGTATTTAAAAGAAGCTAAAAAAATATGTACGGAGAACAATGTACTGTTTATTGCCGATGAAGTTCAGACTGGAATTGCACGTACCGGCCGATTACTGGCCAGTTGTGGGAATTGTAGCTGCGAGGATAAGAACTGTTCAGGGGTTCCCGAGGTGAAACCGGATATTCTGATTCTCGGAAAAGCCCTTTCCGGTGGGGTCTTCCCGGTATCGGCAGTTCTGGCAGACGATGAGATTATGGAAGTTATCCGACCGGGCAACCACGGTTCCACCTTTGGCGGAAACCCACTGGCGTGTGCTGTAGCCGTTGCGGCCCTGGAGGTTGTGAGGGAAGAGAAACTTGCGGAAAGGGCAGACAGACTTGGAAAAATATTCCGGGAAAAGATGGACCAAACCATTCAGGAAACCAACCTGGTAAAACTCGTCAGGGGTAAAGGATTGTTGAATGCAATCGTGATAAACGATACGGAAGACAGTTCCACCGCTTGGGAGATTTGTTTGGCACTGAAGGAGAACGGACTTCTCGCCAAGCCCACCCATGGAAATATTATTCGTTTTGCACCCCCCCTGGTAATGACGGATGAGCAGTTGGAAGACTGTATTTCTATTATTCGAAAAACGCTTTTTGAATACGAGGAACAGATGTAAAAAAAAAAGACCGGAGTTTTCGCTCCGGTCTTTTTTATTTCGCTCCGATTGATTAGGACCGCACTTCTTTAATTCTCGCTTTCTTACCTGTTAAGCCGCGGAAGTAGAAAATTCTCGCCCGGCGTACTTTTCCGCGCTTGTTGATCTCTACTTTTTGCAGAGCAGGCATATTGATTGGGAAAATCCGCTCTACACCTACAGTCCCGCTCATTTTCCGAATGGTGAATGTTTCTGTAGCTCCTGAACCGCGCCTTTGGATGACGACACCGCGAAAGAACTGGGTACGGGTTTTTTCCCCTTCTTTGATTTCGTAATAAACGGTAATAGTGTCTCCCGAAGAAAAGTCTGGAAAGTCTTTTCGGGTTACAAATTCGTTTTCAACAAAACTAACTAAGGATTCCATGGTTACAGTTTAAATTTTTCCGGACCAACATGCACGCATCTCGTCAGAGGTTGAACCAAAATCGTGTGCAAAAATAATTTAATAATCTCAATTGACAAGGAAAATCAGTCTGATTTTAAATCGGTAGGGTCTTCGAGTAAATCCGGACGGCGCTTACGGGTTCGCTCCAGGGCTTGTTCTTCCCGCCAGGACTCTATTTTTTTAAAATCTCCGCCTGTAAGGACCTCCGGGACTTGCATACCTTTAAAGTCCCTGGGCCGTGTGTAAACCGGAGGCGCGAGCAAGTTATCCTGAAATGTATCCGTGAGGGCGGAGGTCTCGTCATTTAATACGCCCGGGATAAGCCGGATAACGGCGTCGCACAAAACAGCGGCCCCGAGTTCACCCCCCGAAAGTACATAATCGCCTATGGAAATCTCTTTAGTAACCCAACGATCCCTTATTCTCTGGTCAATTCCTTTGTAATGCCCGCAGATGATCAGCAGATTTGAACGAAGTGACAGTCGATTGGCCATGGACTGTTTCAAGGTCTCCCCATCCGGAGTCATATAGATGATTTCATCATAGGTGCATTGGGAGGTCAGATCCTCGAGACACCGGTCAAGGGGTTCGGGCATGAGAACCATTCCAGCTCCCCCCCCAAAAGCGTAGTCGTCTACCTGCTTGTAACGGGACGTGGCGTAATCCCTGAGATTATGGAGATTGACCGCTACAATCCCCTTATCGATGGCCCGCTTTAAGATAGAAGCGCCGAAGGGGCTTTCCAACAGTTCCGGCAATACGGTAATGATGTCAATACGCATGGTTAGATATTTTGACAACCCTTAATCCCTGGAGGTCCAGAAATAGTGTAAAACTCCTTCGTCTTTTTCCCATCCGAGTCGCTCATAGAGTTTTTGTGCTGGGTTATCCACAGCGGTTTCTAAGGCCAACCCCTTCGCATTATTGTTCCTGCAGAACTCCTGGGTGTGCAGCAGTAGGGCTTCTCCCAACCCTGAACCCCTTCGTTCAGGGAAGACAAAAAGGTCATTTAAAATAAAGAGGGGCCGAAGACTCACACTGGAAAAGGAAGGGTAGAGTTGGGTAAAACCACAGATGAGGTCCCCGAGGAGGGCTACAAAGATTACGGAGTCTTGTTTAATAATGCGTTCATGCATAAAAACCCTGGCCTTTTCTATGTCTGAAGGGGCTCCATAAAAAACCCTGTAGGCATCCATGAGCTCCGCCAATTGCGGCAAATCTTCCCTATGGGCATCCCGGATTGTCATGAAGTGCTAAAAACAGGGAATGTTATTTCCCTTTTTTGTATTTGTTGATCTCGTCCTGGAGTTGACGACTAATTTTCTGCTCGCGTTCCAGGGCCTTACGGCGGTGGTCTTCGTATTCAGCTTCCACATCAGCCAATTTTACTTTGGCTTCCTGGGTTAAGACGTTGCTCCTTCGGTATTTGTAGATGAAAAGCAGGAGGAAAAGCAACAGAGCGCCGATTATCGTCCAGAGGATCAGATTATACGTAATCTTTGATACCTGCATCCCAAAGAAAGACATACTGTCCTTTTCCGCAGTAACATCAGACAACTGGTTCGTCGTATTTTCAAGCTTACCATTTAGGTCTTCAATGGTGCCATCCTGCCTGGTGATTGTGGCGTTTAACTCCCGTGCTTCTGCCCGTGCCTTGTTGAGGCTGTCCAAAATATTATCCCGGATTTTATCGAGTTGTATCCGACGAACCACCTCATATCGCCTTCCTTCAGCGTTGTAGTTCCCTGATTTTCTGTATAGAAATTCAAATTGGCTTTCGATTGTCCCACCATCCAGTGAGTTTTCCTGTTCTTCTTCCTGGGACCAGAGCATGCTACCGGCAAAAAGCGCAAGGCTGAGTAAAATAGTTTTCAATAGCCTCATTGGATCAGTTTCTTTAGTAGATAAAGGTTTAGAAGTGACTAAAGTACTTCAATAAAATGGAATTTTAAAAAAAACTGGCAACACGCAGGGTCCAAAATTCAACCGCGCGTTTGAAGAACATCCCGCAGTTTAACCTAGTAATAGGTAAAACGTCGGACTTTGGCAATATATTTTGAAAGGCGGATGACCTGATGGGCGTAGCCAAATTCATTGTCATACCAGATATAGAGAATAATGTTTTTTCCATCCGGGGATACAATCGTCGCCTTGCTGTCGTAAATAGCCGGGGCCGACGTGCCAACAATGTCTGTAGAGACCAGTTCATTGCTCAGTGAATATTTAATTTGTTCCACCAAATCACCCTCCAAAGCGTACTTTTTAACAATAGTATTTATGCCGTCAGGAGTGGTCTTGGTTTTAAGTTCCAGGTTGAGGATGGCCAGGGATCCATTGGGCACAGGAACCCTGATAGCATTGGAAGTGAGTTTCCCGGAGAGGGCAGGAAGGGCTTTGGCTACGGCTTTTCCCGCTCCGGTCTCGGTTATTACCATATTGAGGGCAGCCGCACGTCCCCTGCGGTATTTTGAATGGATATTGTCCACCAGGTTCTGGTCGTTTGTGTAGGCGTGAATGGTTTCAATATGCCCTTTTTCAATACCCAGAGAATCTTCAACAACCTTTAACAGTGGTGTTATGGCGTTTGTGGTACAGGAAGCTGCAGAATAAATCCGGACCTTATCCGGGCTAAATTCTCTGTGGTTTACTCCATGTACAATATTTGGGATATCCTTGCCCGGGGCTGTAAGCAATACTTTGTCGACTCCCTTTGCTTTCAAATGTCTTCCCAGGGCAATTTTATCCCTGAAGGCACCGGTATTGTCAATGACCAGGGCATCGGAAATCCCGTATGCTGAATAATCAATGTCCTCAGGGTTGTCCGCAGCGATCATGTGGACGCTCGTACCGTTAATCAGGAGTAAATTATTATTGGCATCTACTTCAACAGTTCCGCTGAATTCTCCGTGAACTGAATCTGTTCTTAAAAGGGCAGCTCTTTTTTTAAGAACCTCCTCATTAAGTCCACCCCTGGTAACAATGGCGCGGAGCCGGAGTTGATTGCCTTTACCGGTTTTGGCCATAAGTTCCCGGGCCAGTAACCTGCCAATTCTCCCAAAACCATAAAGCACGACATCCTTGGGTTCAATTTGGGGAGAGGCTTCTGAATCCCGGAGTTTATCGACAACAAAAGCTTTTACGTTGTGGTATCTATTCTCCTCGTCCGTATGGTACTCATAGGTCAATTTTCCAATATCCAGTTTGGATGGCGGCAGCGCAATGTCATTTATGGCCCTGAGTAGTTCAACGGAATCGAAGATAGAAATAGGCTTCTGAACGAATTGCCCTGCGTATTCGTGCAGGTTAATTATATCACTTACGTTTTTATCGATTACCTGATTCCTGAACAAAACCACTTCAATGGCCTTGTCGTACCAGAGATCGCTGATAATTTTGATGAATTCTGTGGTCGCTTTTCGCCGGTCGGCCTGAAAGGCCAGTTCCTTTTCATAAGGGCTGTTGTGGTTCATCGATAAGGATTATTTAAATATTCCGCAAAACTATACAATCAAACGTTTTCGCCTAAGGATTTCGTATAATAAAAATCCCACCTGGAGGGTGGGATTTAGTTAAATATATGGGATCAGGTTATTGGAAAATGACCCGTTCCCGTTCCCCGTTTTCATCCATGAGTGTGATACTCGTCTGTCCGAATCGAGAAATCGCACTGAAATACTTCCGGGCATCTTTGATATCCCTGACCTCCTGACCATCCACTTCCAGAATTACCTTTCCTTCAAGTCCGTATTTTCTTGAATTTTGAGGTACATCTATAATTTTCACCCCATGTGTGGTATCGTATTTTTCCCGATCCTGGTCGGACAGGTTTTTTACCGTAAACCCGAGGATGGGCAACTGAATAATTTGCCTTTCCCGCACCTCCACAGGGATTACCACCATTTCTCCATCCCTTTCGAGTTCTACGTCCACCATATCCCCTGGGCTTTTCGTCGCGATATATCCTGTGAGGTCTGCAAATTTCCGAACACGGATATTATCGATCTGTTTAATGACATCCCCGTTTTTCAGACCGGCTGTTTCCGCACCGGAATCCTCTTCTACCTCCCCTACAAATACGCCGTCAACCTGGTCAATCCCATTATTAATGGCATATTCCGAGCCCGGATTTACCGTCCGGATACCGAGAACCCCTTTGATCACATCTCCGTATTCCAGGAGGTCCTGCACGATTTTCCGGGCGATATTACTCGGGACAGCAAAAGAGTAGCCGATATAGGATCCGGTCTGGGAAGTGATGGCTGTATTGATACCCACCAGTTCCCCATTGGTATTGACCAGCGCACCTCCGCTGTTTCCGGGATTTACCGCAGCATCTGTCTGAATAAAAGATTGATTCCTGCCCAGATTTCTCGCCTTGGCACTTACAATTCCGGCCGTGACCGTTGAGGTCAGGTTAAAAGGGTTACCCACTGCCAATACCCATTCACCAATTCTGACGTTGTCTGAGTCTCCAAAGGCCAAATAGGGCAGGGGGTCTTCTGATTCCACCTTGATCAGGGCAATATCGGAAATAGGGTCCGTCCCGACTACTGTCGCATCATAGGTTTTATTATTATTCATCGTAACACTCAACTGATTGGCCTTGGCGATGACGTGATTGTTTGTCACGATATAGCCATCCGGGGAGATGATCACCCCGGAACCCGTACCTACCTGGGGCGTTGAGCGCTCCTGATACCCGTAGAAAAATTCAATCAGGTTCCCCGGACCGCGATTGATGGTGATGTTTTTAACGTGAACTACGGCGTTCACGGTTTTCTCTGCCGCATTTGTGAAATCAACTTCGTCGATTCCAACGCCGGATGCCGCAAGGGATGAATTACTCGTTTGAAAAACCGGTAACTCTTCATTTTGATAAACAAGGGGTTTCGATTTCTCGAAAAAGATTTTGTAGGTCCCCAAAGTAAAGACTCCTGCCATCACGGCTACTGCGAACAAGCCTCCAAATTTCTTCATTGTCTTATGTCTTTTATTTGTTAAAAATAATAGATTTTTGTGCGTTCTAATTTTCGTTTAACGACATTTTAACGGGAGTCCAGCTCCGATTAAAGTGTATATTTGCCCTGATGCAAATGACCTTTTATAAATATCAGGCCACCGGCAATGATTTTATAATGGTGGACAATCGTCAGGAACTATTCTCCAAAAACGATACCAAAACGATTAGTCACCTCTGCCACCGTAGATTTGGTATTGGAGCGGACGGATTGATCCTGCTTGAAACTGACAATTCGACAGATTTTCGAATGGTGTATTTTAATGCAGATGGCAAACAGGGTAGCATGTGCGGAAATGGAGGGAGATGTATTGTCGCCTTTGCGGAGTTTTTGGATCTGATCGATACTGAATGCGCTTTTCAGGCCGTGGATGGAGTTCACCAGGCGCGTATTTCAGAGGACCAGATATCGCTTCACATGCAGGATGTCCCTCATATCCAATCCAACCCCCGATATCTTTATCTCGATACAGGATCTCCGCACCATGTACAGTTTTGGGATGATTGGGACACCCTGGATGTGGAGAAGGAGGGAAGACGCATCCGGTACGGGCTCTACGGCGAAAAAGGAAGCAATATTAACTTCGTGAAACCTTTGGATTCGGGTCGGTTTCAGGTCAGAACCTACGAGAGGGGCGTCGAGGCAGAAACCTATTCCTGTGGTACGGGAGTCACAGCCGTAGCCCTGGCGATGTATGAGCTTGGGCAGCTTTCCCGCCCTCAGGCGGAATTAGAGACCCTGGGTGGAACCCTGAAGGTTCGGTTTAAAAAAGGTCAAAACGGATATTCAGATATCTGGTTGGAAGGCCCCGCTGAAAGGGTTTTTAAAGGCGTTTTAAAATGACAGTTTTAAAGGGGAAACATATTCAGCTGCGTGCCCTCGAACCCGAGGATCTGGAGTATTTGTTTGCCCTGGAAAACGATCCCGATATTTGGGAGATCAGTGGTACACTCACACCGTATTCCCGAAAAGTACTTCGGGCATACCTGGAAACAGCACATCAGGATATTTATCAGGCCAAACAGCTTCGCCTGGCCATAGCAGGCGAGGATGAATCCACTATCGGACTTATCGATCTCTACGATTTTGACCCCAGGCATTTACGCGCGGGAATCGGTATTGTAATTTCACAATCGAAGCACAGGAACCAGGGTTTTGGGGGAGAGGCGCTGACACTACTGTGTTCCTATGCGTTTAACGTCCTGGACATGCATCAGTTGTATGCCGGGGTATCTGCCGATAATCTGCGAAGCATACATTTATTTGAGAAACTCGGTTTTATACAAAATGGTGTTCGAAAGGACTGGTTAAGAACCGCTTCGGGTTTCAAAGACGAATTGTTTTTCCAAAAATTAAGACCCCATGTACCTTAAGCGTATTTTATTGACTGTCGTGATACTTGGACTCCTGATCGGAGGCCTTTTTTCAGCAATGGTCTACCGAACCCTTTTTATATCCAACACGGGGTTCAGCAACGAAGAGGCTTATGTTTTTATACCCTCCGATGCAGATTTCGATGAGGTTATGGAGCAATTACAGCCCCTGTTGAAAAATCCCTCAACCTTTGAAAAAGCGGCACGGCAAAAGCGTTATGCCGATAATATAAAAGGTGGGAAATACGCAATAACCCAAGGGATGAACAACAACGATATCGTCAACGCCCTCAGGAGTGGGAATATTCCTGTCCGCGTATCTTTTAATAATCAGGAGACCCCTGCTTTTCTGGCCGGGCGGATTAGTACGCAACTGGAGGCAGATAGCCTCGCCCTGTACCAGGCTTTTACGGATCCTGTTTTTCTCAAGGCCGAGGACTGGACTGCGGATCAAGTCCTTTTGCCCTACATTCCCAACAGTTACGAGTTTTACTGGAATACCTCGGCCACTGCATTCAGGGATCGGATGTTGGCAGAATACACTAAATTCTGGACTGATGCCCGATTGGCAAAGGCTCAAGCTGTTGGCCTGGCCCCGGAAGAAGTCATTGCCCTGGCTTCAGTAGTGCACAAAGAAACAGCGAAAGCGGACGAAAGACCCCGGGTAGCAGGGGTGTATCTGAACCGTTTAAAAAAGGGAATGTTGCTTCAGGCAGATCCCACAGTGATCTATGCGATCAAAAAAGAATCCGGAAATTATGATACCATTATTAAAAGGGTACTCTACCGGGATCTGGAAATCGACTCTCCCTTTAACACCTATAAGTATCCGGGAATACCTCCGGGTCCTATTGCTATGCCCGATATTTCGGCCATTGAAGCCGTTTTGAATCCTGAAAAACACAAATTCCTCTATTTCGTGGCGGATACGGAGAATTTTGGATATCACAAGTTTGCCGAGACCCTTGGGCAGCACAACCGCAATAAAGAGCAGTACGTCCGCTGGCTCAATCAGCAAAACATTCGACGATAAACACGAAATTGGCCATTTTATGCCATTTATCCGAATTTTCTGACCTTTTAGGACAATGTTGGGGATATCGAATTGCCTCAAATGTATCTTTGACCCGAGAACGTTAAGCAGGGCTTTTAAGTCCTTCAGTCTTACGAAACAAACTATATGAATAAGAGGATTCGATTTATCAGTCCTTTGATCATGGTTTTACTTTTTACAAGTTTTGTTTCGGAACCCCGGTCAGAGTATGCTGTCAGGGTCCCAGAAACCTTACTGATCAAAGACACGTTACACGTTATCTATCCGGCTCCGCCAACGGCCATTCAGCCCGAGTGGATTCAACCACCCTTTTTAGGAACATCGGTGATTGGTTTTCGAGAAGCCCTGGCTTTTAAGGAATCCAGCGGGGACTATTTCATTACGAATACCCTTGGATACCTTGGGAAATATCAGTTCGGTATTGGAACACTCCAACTGATGGGGGTATATAGCGCCACTAAATTCCTCAAAAATCCGGAATTACAAGAGCGTGTATTCGTAACAAATCTCTCCAGGAACAAGTGGATTCTAAGACGTGATATTCCCCGTTTTGTAGGTAAAAAGATCAAGGGTGTCGAGATTACCGAATCGGGTATTCTTGCAGCAGCTCATTTGGCAGGCCCCGGCAATGTCAGAAAGTACCTGCGCTCCTGGGGTTCGCATGACTTAGCGGATGCCTACGGGACCACGATTTCCCACTATATGGGGAAATTTAAGGGATATGACACCTCTTCCATTCCTCCGAAAAGGAATCCCAGGGTAATGTAAGCGGTATCAAATCAGGCCTGGATTGCAAAAATTGCGGGCCGTTTGTTTAGATCGGGAAGGTTCGGCCCCCATTCACTCACTCTGAGTGTGCGAATCCATTCAGTTTTCAGGGTGATATCTGCCGCAATGCACAGAGCTGTTTCCCCGTGTAAGGATTTGAGAAGTTCCGATATGAGTTTTTCATTTCGGTAGGGTGTTTCCATAAAGAGCTGGGTTTGTCCTGTCTCCCTTGATTTTTTTTCCAATTGCTTTATGGTCTTTTTACGATTGGCGGTGTCGATGGGCAGGTAGCCGTTAAAGGCGAAATTCTGTCCGTTCAATCCGCTGGCCATAAGGGCAAGTATAATGGAAGAAGGTCCTACAAGCGGAACAACCTGTATCCCTTTTTCATGGGCGAGTCTGACAATTACGGCACCCGGATCGGCAATGGCAGGGCACCCGGCCTCGGATAATACGCCCACGGGTTGCCCCTTCAGGCAGGGTTCCAGGTAGCCCGGCAGCAATTCGGGTTCTGTAAATTTGTTCAATAAGGTTATATTGAGGAGGCTCTGAGACTTTCGAGGGGTGATTTTCTTAATAAACCGACGGGCTGTCTTTTCATTTTCTACTATAAAATGATCGATTTGCTCGATTGCGCTCTTGATCGTCAGGGGTAAAACCTCAAGGGGTTCGGTGATCCCGAGGGTAGTAGGGATGAGGTAGAGCTTTCCAAGATCCGTGGGGTTCGTTTTCATAAGCTTTCAGGATTTGGATAAGAGGGGCAGGAGCCTTTCGGTGGCGGCATCGATCATCCGGAAAACCTTTTGAAAACCGTCGGCACCGCCATAATAGGGGTCGGGAACTTCTTCCCCGGGAATTCCCGCCTCTTCCAGCAACAAGTAGAGTTTCTTTAAATCTGCGTTATTGCGGGCTAAATCCTGTAAATGCATCAAATTCTCCCGATCCATTGCAAAAATATAATCAAAATTATCAAAATCATCAGGTGTAAAACGGCGGCATTTCTGTTGGCTGATGTCTATGCCGGCGCTTGAAGCAACTTCTATGGATCGGATATCCGGGGCTTTTCCGATATGATACCCGGCAGTACCGGCTGAATCCACAACAACCTCGGAGGGGTTCACTTTTGATTTGAGAATTCCCTCTGCCAATGGAGATCTGCAGATATTCCCAAGACAAACCATTAAAACCTTAACAGGCATAGGGTATTAGGAGAATTTCTTCGTCAGGTCGTCGATATACTTCCGGAATTGCTTATCTGTTTCCGCCAGATTATCTACTGTTTTGCACGCGTGCAGAACCGTGGCGTGATCCCGTTTTCCAATTTGGGATCCGATACTGGCCAGGGAGGCTTTAGTATACTTTTTAGCGAAATACATGGCCAATTGCCTCGCCTGTACGATATGGCGTTTCCGGGTCTTAGACTGAAGGGTGGCCACATCCATCTCAAAATAATCGGAAACGACCTTCTGTATATAATCGATCGAGACTTCTCTTTTTGTATTCTTGACGAATTTTTCGACCACTTTTTGGGCGAGATCCAGGGTCACTTCCTTTTTATTGAAGGAAGATTGTGCAATCAGGGAAATAATGGCACCTTCGAGCTCCCGGATATTTGATTTGATATGTTTCGCCACGTAATCGATAATCTCCTCGGGCATTTCGACTCCATCCCGATAGAGTTTGTTTTTAAGGATAGAAACCCTGGTTTCATAATCAGGGGTTTGCAATTCGGCGGACAAGCCCCATTTAAAACGCGAAAGCAAGCGCTGTTCAATATCCTGCATATCTACAGGGGCTTTATCTGAAGTTAAAATGACCTGTTTCCCGTTCTGGTGCAGATGGTTGAATATATGAAAAAACACGTCTTGAGTCCCCGATTTACCGGAGAGGAACTGCACATCATCAATTAAAAGCACATCAATTAATTGGTAGAAGTGAATAAAATCGTTCCGGGTATTCTTTTTAACGGATTCGATATACTGCTGGGTAAATTTTTCAGCGGATATGTACAGGACCGTACGATCCGGGTATTTATCTTTGATTTCGACCCCTATGGCATGAGCCAGGTGTGTCTTCCCCAGCCCAACACCTCCAAAGATCAACAGGGGGTTGAATGAAGTGCCCCCGGGCTTATTGGCAACAGCCATACCCGCAGAACGGGCCAGTCTGTTCGAATCCCCCTCGAGGAAATTTTCGAAATTGTAATTCGGATTTAACTGAGACTCAATCTTAATATTCCGAATCCCCGGGATCACAAAAGGATTTTTTAATTCCGGATTCTTCGATTTTATAGGAACATCCATTTCCTGGGGTGTCATCTGTCCTCTGTTTGAACTCGGGATTTTTTCAGTGAAAGGCTCCCGGTTGCCATAGGTGTTCTCCATCTTAATGATATACACCAGTTTCGCGCCTTCTCCCAGCTCTCTGGTGAGGGCAACTTTTAATAAGGTGATATAATGCTCTTCCAGCCATTCGTAGAAAAACTTGCTCGGGACTTCTATGCTCAGTGATTTGTCTGTAAGCCGAACGGGCTTAATAGGATCAAACCAGGTTTTAAATGCCTGCGGTTGTATGTTGTCTTTGATAAAAACCAAACAATTTTCCCATACGGAACGCGCGGTAACACTCATTTTGAAAAGCAGTCTTAATCTTGGTTAGGTACTTTTTAGCTGGTAAAAAAAAGGACAGTAAACTTACCTCTTTAGAGAGAGACAAATATGTGAACAAAAAACCTAAAAAAAAAACCTGAACAGGGTTGAAATTCTAGTTTTTTTTTTGCAAGTTCAGCCCCTTTCAGGACTCCTTTTAAATATACCATTTTTCAATCAATTTTTATGCATTCTCATGAGATTTCAATCCGGGTCCGCTATGGCGAAACCGATCAAATGGGAGTGGTATATCACGGGAATTACCCGCAATACCTGGAGTTGGGGAGGGTTGAGTGGTTGAGGGCCCTAGGAATATCCTACGCGGAGATGGAAGAAACCGGCTACATTCTTCCTGTCACAGGTCTCCGTATTCAATATAAAAAACCGGCCGTCTACGACCAGTTGATCACTATTCGTACACACCTTAGGAATATACCTACCGTCCGTATCTCATTTGACTTCGAAATTGAGGGTGAAAACGGGGAAATTCTGGCCACGGCTCAGACAGATTTGGCCTTTTTAAATTCCAAAACACGCAGACCTGTTCGATGCCCGGATTATATTTTAGACAAATTGCGTACCTGATCACCGGAAGACCTCTTTTCTCTGAACCTCAACGCCCTCCATACGTTCAAACCTTAAATAATAAGCTTCGCTTTTTTCAGGAGAAACGACTATCTCCATGGTGCAATCCAGCTCCATTTTTTGAGAGGTGACTTTTAATCTGTTTTGAGAGATAAAACCCATAACCTCTTCGAGTTGGGGGTACTGGAATTGTACCCGAATCAAGGAGAAGGCTTTTCTACGAATAACGGTTGAACTTTCCAGGACGCCTTTGGCTGCTTCTTTGTAGGCTTTGGAAAGTCCACCGGCCCCGAGTTTGACACCTCCATAATAGCGGACTACACAAACCAGGACGTCATATAGCCCAGCCGAGGTAATTTGTCCGAGGATAGGGCTTCCTGCCGTATAGGCAGGTTCTCCGTCGTCGTTCATTCTCAGGTGTGTATTTACAATTCCAATGCGGTAGCCATAGCAAACATGGGTGGCATTTGCATGCTCTTTTCTGAGTGACGCCAGCTGCTGATCGGCAGCTTCTACGGACGATACGGGAAATGCATATCCGATAAACCGGCTTTTCTTCTCACGGTACAAAACCGGACCCGCAATCCCTGAGATAGTCTTAAAGTCTTTGAGTTGATTCGACATCACAAAAGACTGATTAACAATATACTGATTATCGCCAGAAGAATTCCGATCCAGTTTTTCCGGCTCAGGGATTCCCGGAATAAAACAATCCCCATCAACGTTGTAAGCATTACAATCGCGACATTATTCAAGGTAAAGACCGAAGCACTGTTCAGCCCATCAGATTTTAGGGCGCGGAGCAAAAAGTAGATAGAGAAGAAATTGGGAATACCCAGTGCTATCCCTCCCAAAATATTGACGGACTTAAGGGGAATCAGTGTTTCCGGTTTTTTAATAAGGAGGACCAGGATGCCCGTCAGTCCTGCAAAACCAAAAACAACGGCAGAAAATAAAGAATATTCATTTTCCGGGATCAGGGTGTGCTGAAGATATTTAAGACTTGTGTCGATAATACCCGACCCCAGAAAAACCAATAATGGCAAAATCATCGTTCTCAATTCGGCGTTTAATCCGTGCCTTTTTTCCTTGTATGCTGTGAAATAGACCGCAAAAAGTGCCAGGCCAATTCCGATAAACTGCATGGTATTTAAGTGTTCCTCGTACAGGATAAGGCCGGCTATTACAGGAATAGCCAAAGACATTTTTGTCGCAACAGAAGCGACTGAAACCCCTAATTTTTGGGAAGTTGCGGCCATTAGGTTAAAAATGAGAATGAAGAATGCACCCAGGAGGAAGGCACCCGTCAGCCAGGTCTTTTGAGCGAGTTCTTCAAACAGGATGGGCTCTTGATTGACCAGTATTCCCATGCCTAAAGCAGTGAAATAATTTACAATGATTGCGTTAAATGTATCTGCCTTATAGGTCTTGAAGAGTTTAAATACGACAAAAATGATACTGGAACAGCAGATGCTCCATATGAGATCCCACATCCTGATTAAACCAAGTGTTTATTAAGCTCCAGAATACTCTCCTTATGGACGTCCAGGTGCCAGGTCTTTATCCCGAGTCCGGCAGCGCTTTCGATATGCTCCTTCGTATCGTCGATAAAAAGGGTTTCCTCCGGCTTTAGTCCATTGTTGTCAAGCACAAAAGAAAATATTTCCGGATCTGGTTTGCGCATTCCGATCTCATGAGAGAGGTAGAAAGTTTCAAAACACCCTCGAAAGCGGTCAAAGAGATCCTTCCCCATGTTCTCCCGGACTTGTTCGATATGCAGGGCGTTGGTGTTGCTCAAAAGGAACATGCGATATCGCCCCGATTCTTTAAGTTTTATAAGGAAATCAAGCCTTCTCAAGGGGAAATCGGCTATGGTTGCATTCCAAATTTGCCGAATACGTTCTTGCTGACTCCCGGGAATACCTTGTTGTACGCGCCTCAGGAATGTTGTAGAATCCACCTCTCCCTTCTCATACTGCTCGCTTAGGGATAACAGATCAGGGTCGGGAGCAATCAACCCGTAACTGTTTAATCCCCTGGTGACGGCATCGGTATCCAAATTGATAAATACCCCCCCAAAATCAAAGATGATATTCTGAATCATTGCGTAGAATTCGGACCGTGTCCGGTCCTGATGTATAAATAGATATGGGTTTATTCAAAATTGTCGGAGCTGCAAGGCCTTGCTTCAATGAGAGGGGCCCAGTAATGATACGGGCTTCATCCCAACACCCCGAATTGATAAAATACCCTAAGGTGCGAGCCCCTCCCTCTACGATCACACTTTGAATATCTTCCTGCCACAAGGCATGCAAAACTTGTGGGACCAGGGGTTTATCCTCCGAAACCTTACGGTATATAATATTTCCTGAGTCTTGTGGTACATTTTTTTTGTCACAAAAGACCATAGTATTAGCCCCGGGACCAAAGATTTTAAAGTGGTGGGGTACCCGATGCCGTTTATCGATAAGGATCCGAACCGGGTTAGAGCCTTTCCACAAACGGGTATCCAGCCCCGGATTGTCTTTGAGTGCGGTTTGGGTACCTACCAGTAAACCGGCCTCCTCACTCCGCCATTTATGCACCAACTGGCGGGAAAGCGGGCTTGAAATCCAATAAGGCCCGGGAGCAGCTTCCCTTTTGGAAGGGTCAGGTGCCATAAACCCATCGGCACTTTGGGCCCATTTCAGGATAATATAGGGACGTTTTTTGGTGTGAAAGGTTAGAAACCGGCGATGATGCTCCTCACATTTCCCTTGCAGAACCCCAGTTATAACTTCACATCCGGCACTCCTCAGGATAGCAATGCCCTTTCCGCCTACTTTTTTATGCGGGTCTTTTAGCCCGATGACAATTTTAGGGATACCCGCGGTCAGGATCTTGTCGGTGCAGGGAGGTGTCTTCCCGAAATGGCAACAGGGTTCAAGGGTAACGTACAGGGTGGCTTTTTTTAACAGGGATTTGTCTGTCACCGAATCGATTGCCCTTACCTCGGCATGTGCCCCCCCAAATGGGCTTGTGAAGCCTTCCCCGATAATGTGGTCTTTGTAAGTAATAACAGCACCTACCATCGGGTTGGGGGCTGTGGAACCCAGACCGTTTTCGGCGATTTGCAGGCAGCGCAAAAGGTATTTTTCGTGTATCTTCACCCCGTAAAAATAGTATTTAGAAAATGATTAGCCCTGAGGTTTATGTGCGTCCTGTATTGCCGGGAGATGGTCCGGCAATGGCGGAGATCATCAGGCAGGTTTTGATCGAATACAACGTGCCCAAAAAAGGCAGTGCATTTTCAGACCCCTCAATGGAGGCTTTCTACAGCTACTATCAGGTGCCGAGGTCTGTTTATTGGGTGCTCACAGACGGTGAGCAAATTTGGGGTGGGGGAGGCATTGCTCCCCTGGAAAACGGAGATTCGGGGGTCTGCGAGCTGCAAAAGATGTACTTCAGGAAAAAAATACGGGGACAGGGCTGGGGTGAGCGTATTTTGTTGTTGGCCCTGGAAAAGGCACGGGCCTTTGAATACCGGCAGTGCTATCTTGAAACAATGCCCTATATGCAGGCTGCGCAGTCCCTGTATCGGAGAAACGGGTTTTCCTATCTGGAGGCTCCTATGGGCAACACAGGCCACACGGTATGTACGGTATGGATGTCTAAACCGCTTCACAAGGTATGAGCGCTATTTATTTAAAGGACCTTCGCAGGCGTTTTAGATCGGAATTATCTGCAGGGTATCCACTTCCGGAAATCGACGCCATTTTTTATGAACTGATCGCGCATTATTTTGACTTCCCGAGAACTGTAATAGCTATGGAGCCCGCTACCCAACTGGGTAAGGCTGAAGCCGAACTTCTCTCAGGAGCTTTGGACGGGCTCAAAGCACATCGGCCTGTGCAACACATCACCGGACAGGCTTATTTTATGGACATGACCCTTCGGGTTAGCCCGGATGTTTTGATTCCAAGGCCTGAAACTGCTGAATTGGTGACCTGGGTATCCGCCCAATTTTCACCCGAAAACGACACCCCTTTGATTTTAGACGTGGGAACCGGAAGTGGATGCATTGCTTTAGGTTTGAAGCAGTACCTTCCTCATGCTGTGGTACATGCAATTGATATTTCTGATGCAGCACTGGAGATTGCAAGGTATAATTCTGCAGCCCAGGATCTGGAGGTTCAATTTTATAAAGGAGATCTCTGCAAGCCCGAATCCACAACGTATTCATTCGACATTCTCATATCCAATCCTCCCTATATTCCCAAAAGCGAATCCGGGAGCCTGCAGCCCCATGTCCGTTATTCTGAACCGCATCTGGCACTATTTGCGCCCGATGAAGATCCTTTGCTTTACTATCGCCACCTCTGTGATTATGCCGGGCTGAATTTAAAGGACGAAGGTTGGATGTACCTGGAAACCCACCAGAACCATGCGCATTCTGTTCTTGATCTTCTGGAAACGCGCGGGTTCTCATCAATAGAGATAAAAAGAGATATTTTTGGAAAGGAGCGTTTTGTCCGGGGCAGGTTTCACCAAATCTCCGGGAGTTCAAACCTCTTATAATTTTATACTTATGAGCACTGTAGCCCAGGAAATTGAACTACTGCGTAAGGAACTGCAAGAACATAACTACCGGTATTATGTTCTGGATGAGCCTCAAATAAGTGATTTTGAGTTTGATATGAAGTTGAAGCGACTTCAGGACCTTGAAACGGCGCATCCTGAGTATTACGACCCCACCTCGCCCACATTGCGTGTAGGGGGTGCCATCACCAAAAACTTCAACACCGTCCGCCACGAAACTCCTATGTATTCTCTGGATAACTCCTATTCAGTTGAAGAACTCATTGAATGGGAACAACGTATACAGCGCCTGCTGGGCGGAGTGGAACTGAGTTTTACCTGCGAGTTGAAATACGACGGTGCGTCAATCAGCCTGACCTATGAAGACAATATACTGGCGCGGGCCGTTACCCGTGGAGACGGGATTCAGGGAGATGATATCACTACAAACGTGAAAACCATACGCTCTGTACCCTTGCGACTAAAACAACCGTTTCCGGGACGGTTTGAGTTTCGGGGAGAAATTATCCTGCCCCTGGACGGATTTGCCAAAATGAACGAGCAACGATTCGCCAATGGGGAGGATCTTTATATGAATCCGCGGAATACCGCTTCAGGAAGTTTAAAGTTGCAGGATAGCAGTGTGGTTGCAGAACGCCCTTTGGATTGCCTTATTTATGGGGTAGCAGGAGCTGGAAAAATCTTTCCCACGCAATGGAAATTTCTCGAAACAGCAAGAGAATTGGGCTTTAAGGTCCCAAATACGGCCCGTACCTGTAAGACGATGAAAGAGGTTTTGGGATTTCTGGAGTACTGGGACGCTCACCGGCACGAGTTGCCCTATGAGACGGATGGTGTTGTTGTAAAGGTGAATGAACTCCGTTTTCAGGAAGAACTGGGATACACCTCCAAAGCCCCCCGATGGGCCATCGCCTATAAGTTTAAGTCCGAACAGGCCCTAACCCGGCTTCGCTTTATTAGTTATCAGGTGGGCAGGACGGGAGCCATTACCCCGGTTGCCAATCTCGAACCCGTATTACTTGCAGGGACGACGGTCAAACGCGCAAGCCTGCATAATGCGGATCAGATCGCCAGGCTCGATGTACGCGAAGGAGATATGGTTTACGTAGAGAAAGGGGGGGAGATAATCCCTAAAATCACAGCTGTCGATTTGAGTCAGAGGCCCCCGGAGAGTCAGCCCACGCAGTATATCACACAATGCCCGGAATGCCATACCCCTCTGGTTCGGGAAGCAGGGGAAGCGCAGCATTTTTGCCCTAACGATACAGGTTGTCCCCCTCAGATCACCGGGCGCATTCAGCATTTTATTTCACGAAAAGCCATGGATATCGATGGGTTGGGCAGTGAAACGGTGGAATTACTCTTTCAGGAGGGATTGATTCGGAATTACGCCGATTTATACACATTGACCCGGGACCAATTATTGCCTTTGGATCGGATGGCTGAAAAATCGGTCAATAATTTACTGGATGGGATTGCAGCCTCCCGCCAGGTTCCTTTTGAAAAAGTTCTGTTTGCCCTGGGTATTCGCTTCGTGGGAGAGACGGTAGCCAAAAAACTGGCTAGGGCATTTGGAAATATAGACACGCTGATGGAAGCCCGGGTCGAGGATCTCATCGAAGTCGACGAAATTGGAGAGCGTATCGCTCACAGCGTTGTGGATTTTTTCTCCGATCCGGTAAAACAGGATTTGGTCCGGAGACTCCGGTCCTATGGATTGAGGTTTGAGTTGGATCCCGAACAACTCCAAAGGGGCACCGACGTGCTCAAAGGCAAAACATTTGTAGTGTCCGGGGTGTTTGCGGGCTTGAGCAGGGAGGAATTGAAAAAGCGCATCGAAGATAACGGGGGAAAGGTAGCTTCATCGGTTTCTTCCAAAACCTCCTACCTGGTCGCCGGGGATAAAATGGGTCCGAGCAAACGGGAGAAAGCTGAAAAGTTGGGTGTTTCAATTATTTCCGAAAATGAATTCTTAGCCTTATTGGAGTAATCAGGGAATGGGATAGGCAGCACTTCAAATAGCATCCCGTAATCCTTTGGATCCTAAATTTATACGACTAAAGCGGTGCTGGTAGTCCTGTCAACCTTTCCTGGGGCAGACACTTCAAAATCCACCCGGCCCAGACGCACCCCATAACAACCCACTTGCTGGATGAGAACGGTTTTGCCAGCGCGATTCAGAGCCTCTTCAGCCTGCTCCATAAAGGTGTGGGTATGGCCTCCAATGATCAGGTCTATGTTTTCAGTAGAGGCGGCGAGCACCTGATCGCTCACCCGGTCCGGGTTTTCATAGCGATGTCCCAGGTGAGAAAGACAAATCACCAGATCGCAATTTTCTTCTTCCCGCAGAATTCGAGACACGTCACGGGCGATTTCCACAGGGTCCAGGTACTTTGTTTCGCCATAGAGTTCTTTTAAGACCAGCCCCTGGAGTTGAATACCAAGTCCAAAAACACCGATTCGCACCCCATTTCGGACAAAAACTTCGTATGGCTTTACCCGGCCTTCGAGGAGGGTGTTTTCAAAATTGTAATTGGCGGATAAGAATGAAAAAGAGGCGTTGGGCATTTGTGCCAGCAGCCCACCAAGGCCATTGTCAAAGTCGTGATTGCCCAGGGTAGCGGCCTGATATCCCATGCGGTTCATCAACCGAAATTCGAGTTCCCCTCCATAAAAATTAAAATAAGGAGTGCCCTGGAAAATATCGCCGGCATCCAGTAGCAGGGTATCCGGATTTTCCTGACGGATTGATTCGATTAAAGTAGCCCGTCTTGCCGCGCCACCAAGATTGGCGAAGGTGGGATGGGAAGGCGGGAAAGGGTCGATATGACTGTGAACATCGTTGGTGTGAAGGATGGTAATACGTCGCAGGGGCTCAGAGCTACAGGAGTGCAGGGCCAGTCCCCCTAACCCCAGGGCGCCCCCCCCCAAAGCTCCTGTTTTTATGAATGTTCGTCGTTTCAAAGCGTGTCGAGTTGAATAAAGCGGTTATCGATTTCTGCTTTCAAGGTATCTATGGCCTTGAAATAGTCCACCATGGCATTCCGGATTTTATATCCCGTATCTGAAATACTCACCCTGTCTTTAAAAAAATCCATGCGATCCCCGCCTCCCATAAGGTAATCTGAAGTGGCTACATGGTATATACGCTCGTCATCTATGGGCTGGCCCTGAATCCGCGTCGATTTTAAACTTCCGTCCGCTTCCAGCACGATCTCTATTCCCGATACCGGATGAGGACGGGAAGCAGTAATCAGGAAACCCACCATTTTTTTTATCGCCCTTCCAGGCATCCCCACTACGACAAGTCTGTTTTCAAAAGGCATTACCTCATATGCGTTGCGCTCTGAAACCGGACCTTTAGAGATAGAGCTGCGCATTCCTCCGAAATTGTGCAGGGCCAAATCCACTTGTTTATCGCCCCGCATTCGGGCAACTGCATTGGCGCGATCCAGCATCAGGTCAGCCATAAGGTTTCCCAGAGGGGTGTTCCATCGTCCCCCTGTTTTGGTAATATGGTCTGGGGCAAAAGACAAGGGGGTGTCCAAAACGGCGTTCAGACGGGAACGGTAGGGTTGAATAAAGGCGTCCATGGAGTCCGCCGGATGCAGAGAGCTGTCAATGCGTATTTGGATGGCCTGCGGTATTGCCCGGGGTTGATGTCCCTGTTTACATCCCGCAAAACCCGAAAGAAGGCAGGTTGTGATAAAAAGGATAAAAAATAATCGCTTCATCCGGGATACATGGTCTTTACTATTGGCGGGAATTCAATTACCTTTGTTTTAAACCTGAACGGACCATGGTTTTTAAAGGGTTAAAGGACAAATTTAAGCACAAATCCGGAACAAAGTTCCTTGAACAGGAATTAAAACGTACTCCGGTGGCCCTGGATCGCAAACCTGGGATTCAGTCCCTGGGTATTATCGCGGACCTCGAGACGTTTAAAGAAGACGATCGCTTTTTCGAACTGGTCGAAGATCTGGGCTTGAAATCCAATACCGTTAAAATCATTGGTTACAGGGAATATTACGATAAAAATTCTCCCTATGCCACCCCGGTCTTTTCAGATAAGGACCTGGGTTGGAAAGGGGCTGTTGAAAACAGCTATGCCTTGGAATTCCTTAGCCGGGACTACGATTTACTGATCAACTATTTTGATCAGCCCCGCCTGCTTCTTCACCTTATGAGTATCAAAACACGCGCAGCTTTGCGAATTGGTTTTTCAGGGATAGATCCGGTGTATAATGATATCATTCTGGAGAGCCCGATTTCGGATTTTGATACCTTTAGAAGGGAATTAAAAAAATACTTAACCTTACTAAAGCAAATCGCATGAGGGAACAGTTAGTGGGTATGGGAGTTGCCCTGATTACTCCTTTTACGGCTGATCTCGGCGTGGACTATTCAGCACTCGAGCGTTTGGTAGCGGATGTTATTGAGGGTGGGGTGGACTATCTCGTGGTTTTGGGAACTACGGGGGAATCTGCCACCCTAAGCAGGGAAGAGAAGGATAAAATATTGCGGTGTGTAGCGCATTCGGCCCGGGGTCAGGTACCCCTGGTAGCCGGAATCGGGGGCAATTCCACAAATGCCGTACTCGAAGACTTTAAAAATACCGACCTCAACGGGTATTCTGCAATCCTGTCGGTTTCCCCATACTATAACAAGCCCACCCAGGAGGGGATCTTTCGGCATTTTGAAACCCTGGCCTCCAAGAGCCCCCAACCTTTGATCCTCTATAATGTACCATCGCGAACCGGGAGTAATGTGCTCCCGGAAACCGTTCAAAGACTCGCCAGTGCCTGCCCAAATATTATAGGTATTAAAGAGTCGAGTGGGGATCTGCATCAAATTCAGGATGTTCTCTCAAAGGTTCCTGATGAGTTTTTGGTTATTTCCGGTGATGACCTTACTGCCGTGCCTTGCATATTGCATGGGGGAGCAGGTGTAATCTCCGTTCTCGGACAGGGTATACCCCGAGTTTTCTCACGTATGATCCATTTGGCACGCAGCGGTAAAGGAGATGAGGCTATGGAAATCCACAACCAGATAGCACCCCTTGTGGATCTCATATTTCAAGAAGGAAACCCGGCGGGGATTAAGGGGTTGCTGGAAGTGCGTGGCTTGTGTTCTTCTTTTGTGCGATTACCCCTGGTGGCCCCCACATCGAATTTAAGAAGGCAGATTGAAAGTTTTATAAAACATCAGGGTCTGTTGCCATTAGCGTAGTTAAAGTTTGTTCAAAATTAAGATACCTGTCATCTGATGGGGTTATATTGCCAAAGGAAATCCGATTTCATATTCCGTTAATTATACCTACTTTTGCCCAATGTTTTGGAAAATAGCCCGATACACCCTCGTCCTCCTCTTTACTTTTGGTTTCCTCTCCTGCGGTGAGTACCAGAAGGTTTTGAAGCAGACTGACGTTTCAAAAAAATACGAATACGCCCAAAAACTTTACGATGAAGGCGATTTCAAGAGGGCAAATCGGCTCTATGAACAGATAGCGCCACAGTTTGTCGGAAAGCCCCAGGGCGAGCGGGTCATGTTCTTTTTTGCCAACAGTTACTTTGAAATTGGGGATTATAATTTCGCAGGGTACCAGTTTGAGCGTTTTTTGAAATCCTACCCCAGAAGTGATAAAGCCGCTGAAGCCGCGTTTTTAGGGGCTAAGAGTTACTATATGCTTTCCCCGAGGTACTCCCTGGATCAGACAGATACGGATAAGGCCCTGACCAAACTGCAGTTATTTATAAATGCGTATCCCGAATCTGAGTACACCGTTGAGGCGAATGCAATGGCAAAGGAACTGACCACTAAAAAAGAGAAAAAGGCGTTCGAGATCGCCAAGCAGTTTGTCAAACTGGGAGAGTACTTTGTTTTGGATTACAACCTTTCGGGCATTGCGGCCCTCGATAATTTTGTAAACGACTATCCGGGTTCCGTATACCGGGAAGAAGCCCTGTTCCAAAAATTCCGGGCGGCTTCAAACCTGGCCATTAACAGTACATTCAGGAAGCGTAAGGAGCGTCTCGATGAAGCCCTGGTTGCCTATAATAACCTGATGAAGGATTATCCAGAGACGGAGTTCGCAAAAGATGCGGGGAAATTACTCGAGGATATTCAGGAAGAACTTAATAAATATACCGAATTAGAAAATCTGGCAAAATGAATATGAACGATCTGAAAAATTCACAGGCTCCGATAACCACGGTGACCATTAACCGACTCGAGTTTGACGACAAGACGGACAATATATATGAGTCCATCTCAATAGTTGCCAAGCGCGCTTCCCAGATTAATGCCGATATCAAAAAGGAATTATTGGAGAAGCTCGAGGAGTTTGCGACCTACAGCGACAGCCTTGAAGAAGTTTTTGAAAATAAGGAGCAAATTGAGGTTTCCAAATTTTACGAAAAACTTCCAAAACCTCATGCCCTTGCCATACAGGAATGGCTTGAGGATAAAATTTATTACAGGAATACGGAGAAAGATCCGGAATAAGATGTTGGGTTCCAAGCGCATCCTTTTGGGCATTACCGGGGGTATTGCTGCTTATAAGACAACATTTCTAACCCGATTACTCATTCAGGCCGGAGCTGAGGTTCGCATTGTGATGACCCCCGCTTCGGCTGATTTTGTCAGTCCCCTGACCCTGGCCACCCTTTCCAGGAATGAAGTGCTTTCCAGTTTTGTGCGGGACGAGGACGGGTCCGTAAATTGGAATAACCACGTAGAATTGGGATTGTGGGCGGATATTATGCTTATCGCACCAGCTACGGCCAATACACTTTCCATGATGGCTTCCGGAGCCTGTGATAATTTGCTGCTGGCCTGCTACCTGTCTGCTAAATGCCCTGTGTTTGTGGCCCCGGCCATGGATCTGGACATGTACAAACACCCTTCCACTCAAAAATCGCTCAAAACGCTTCAGGACTATGGGAATAGTATTATCCCCGCCGAGTCCGGAGAACTGGCAAGTGGTCTGATCGGAGAAGGACGGATGGCGGAACCGGAGACTATTGTAGCGCATCTGCAGGCCGTACTGCGCGCTGGGAAACCCTTTTCGGGAAAAAAAGTTTTAATTACAGCCGGGCCCACGTATGAGGCAATAGATCCGGTTCGTTTTATCGGGAATCACTCCAGCGGTAAAATGGGATATGCCCTGGCTGAAGCCGCTCTTGCCATGGGTGCTGAGGTAACACTTGTGAGCGGACCCACGGCCCTTGCGGTCTCAGATCCTCAAATCCGTGTAGTTCCCGTAGTTTCTGCCTCGGAAATGTATACAGAGGCCCACAGGTATTTTCAGGAAATGGACATTGTAATAGGGGCAGCAGCCGTTGCTGACTACAGGCCTGAGCATCCGGCTGCCGAAAAGCTTAAAAAAACTGGGGATACCATGCAAATCAACCTGGTCCGTAACCCGGATATTATCGGATCCCTCGGGCGCGAAAAAACCAGACAGTATCTCGTAGGTTTTGCCCTTGAAACGGAGAATGAACTGGCTTATGCCAAAAAGAAGCTTCAGGAAAAGAACCTGGACGCCATAATATTGAACTCCCTGAGGGATGTCGGAGCAGGATTCGGCTCAGATACAAACAAAGTCACCTTTATAGACAAGAATTCCGGGATAACTCCGTTTGAATTAAAAACCAAGGCCGAAGTGGCCAGGGATTTGCTACATGAAATTCACAAGCGTCTTAAGGACTAATCTTTTACTGGTATTTGGGTTTTGTATTGCCTCCATCCTGCAGGGGCAGGAACTCAATTGCACGGTAACGGTGAATGCGGATCAGGTTTCACAAACCAACCAGCAGGTTTTTACCACCCTGGAGCGTTCTCTGATGGAATTCGTCAACAAGACCCGATGGACCAGGCGTGTGGTTCAGGAGAATGAAAAATTGGACTGTCGCATCTTTATTACAGTCACAAACTTTGAGTCGAGCCGGTTTCAGGCCAATATCCAGGTCCAATCTTCCAGACCGGTCTTCAACAGCAGTTATCAAACCCCCGTTTTTAATTACAAGGACGACCAGTTTAATTTTGAATACATCGAGTTCCAGCCGCTGGTTTACAATGAAAACATTCTGGACTCCAATCTCATAGGAGTGATTTCCTACTATATTTATATCATGCTGGGATTGGATGCCGACACCTTTGAACTTGAGGGAGGAACGGACTACTATAAAACCGCCCAGGGTATTGTTACTCAGGCTCAGGGAATCAATTCTGCGGGTTGGGGACAAACCGCATCGAACAACCGCAGCCGTTTTCAGCTCGTGGATAACCTTTTGTCCAATACTTTTCGCGAGTATCGTATAGCCCTTTACAATTATCACCGGAAGGGACTGGATATCATGGCGGATAATAACAGTACCGGTAAACAAATTATAGCGGGGTCTTTGCGCTTGTTTGAAACCCTCATTCAAAGACGTCCGAATGCCTTTCTGATTCAGACGTTTTTCGACGCCAAGTCCGAGGAAATACAGAATATTTTTTCGGATGGTCCCAAGGTTGATATCGTGCAGCTCAAGGAGACCCTGAACAGGGTGGCTCCGTTCTACGCGAGCACCTGGAATCAAATAACCTACTAGCCTCATTTTTTTTGCGGTTTGAAGTTCTATCTTTACAGTTGTTTAAACAACTGCCGAAGTGCTCACAAGACTTTCAATAAAAAATTACGCCCTGATTGAGGACCTCCAGGTCCGATTTGAGGCCGGATTCACTACCATAACAGGGGAAACCGGAGCAGGAAAATCCATCCTGCTTGAGAGCCTGGGACTCGTTTTGGGCCGTCGTGCAGACCGTTCCGCCCTCCGCGATAAGGATCGAAAATGTATCGTGGAAGCAGAGTTTGCTTTGGAGCGTTACCCTAAATTAAAGGAGTATTTTACCCTTAACGACCTCGATTACGATCCGATGACCATTCTCAGAAGGGAGATTCAGCCCAGTGGAAAATCCCGTGCTTTTGTCAATGACAGCCCTGTTACCCTGAATATTCTCACAGGCCTGGGAAACCACTTGATCGATGTGCATTCCCAGCATCAGACCCTCGAGTTGACGGATCAGGATTTCCAGTTACACGTGGTGGATGCCCTGGCAGGGAATTCTGGATTGCTGACGGAATACCGCGAGGCCCGAGAGTTGTATCTGAGTACCCAAAAGAAACTGGAAGGATTACAGGGAGAACAGGAAAAGGCCTTTCGCGAAAAGGACTATAACGAATTCCTGTTGGAAGAACTCGACAAGGCTACTCTTGAAAGAGGAGTACAGGAGTCCCTGGAGGCTGAATACGGGCAATTGAGCAACGCAGAATTCATCCGTGAAACACTGGAGAATGCCCAGCAGCTTTTTCAGGAGGATCAATACGGCTTGCTCACTTTGCAGGCACAACTGAATCAGCTGATGGCAAAAATCAGTTCTTTTGGACCGGATTACCAGGTGCTCCAGGAACGGATTAAGTCCCTGTATATTGAAACGGATGACCTTTCTGGCGAGGTTGAAAACTTGCTCGAGCGGCAGGTGGCAGATCCCGGCCGGCTTGAGGTTTTGAGTTCCCGTCTTCAACTCCTCCACAGTCTGCAGAAAAAACACGGAGTGGGTCACACGGATGACCTTATACCCGTTCGGGAAGGGCTCCGTTTAAAACTGGAACAAAATCTCGACCTGGATGCAGAGATCGAAGCCCGGCGTGCCGCCCTGGTGGAACAAGGGCAGAAATTGGAGGGCCTTGCGCAGACCCTGCACGAAAAACGCAGCAGTGTACTTCCGAACTTCATCGAAAAGCTGGAAGATCAGCTCGCGGGTCTGGGAATGCCCAATGCCTCTTTTGTCTGGGATCTCGTCTCCAAACCGGATTTTGGGCGTACTGGTCGGGATATTCTCGAACTGAGCTTCACCGCCAATAAGGGAGGGAATTATGGACCTCTTAAAAAGACGGCATCCGGAGGGGAACTTTCCAGGATCATGCTAACCATTAAATCCATTCTCGCTGCTTACGAGTCCCTCCCGACAATGATGTTCGATGAAATCGACACTGGGGTGTCAGGGGATATTTCCGCGCGAATGGCCGAGATGATGGAGCAGATGTCCGGGCATATGCAGATTTTTGCGATCACCCATTTGCCCCAGGTGGCCTCCCGCGGGCAACAACAGTACAAGGTCTATAAAGAAGATAGGGAAGGTCGGACCCAAACGGGGATGAAACACTTAAGTAAGGAAGAGCGCCTTCATGAGCTCGCCCAGATGTTGGGCGGGAGTGATGTAAGCCAGACGGCAATTTCTCATGCCCGGCAAATGCTCAACTGATTTTCCTCAGTATCAGAAAGAACCCCTGCACTACAGACGGTCTATTCTTTTTAATATCTTTGAGGCTTAAAACATAAATCATCACCATGGGTCATAATTTACTAAAGGGCAAGAGAGGTATTATTTTCGGGGCACTGGATGAGTTTTCCATCGCCTGGAAAACAGCAGAGCGGGCACACGATGAAGGTGCAACTTTTGTTTTATCCAATGCTCCAATCGCCATGCGCATGGGTAAAATTAATGAGCTGGCAGACAAGACCGGTTCTCAGGTCATCCCAGCTGATGCCACGGATGAAGGAGATCTGGAAGCATTGGTTTCACAGGCTATGGAGATTCTCGGTGGAAAAATCGATTTTGTGCTCCATTCCATCGGGATGTCAGTCAATGTCAGAAAGGGAAGGGAATACACAGATCAGAAATACGATTTTACCACCAAAGGATGGGATGTTTCGGCCCTCTCATTTCACAAAGTTATGCAGACGCTGTACAAGGCGGATGCCATGAGTGAATGGGGGAGTATAGTGGCGCTCACATATATGGCGGCCCAGCGGACATTTCCGGATTATAACGATATGGCCGACAACAAGGCATATTTGGAGTCTGTAGCCCGAAGCTTTGGATATTTCTTTGGAACTGAAAAAAAAGTAAGGGTCAATACGATCTCTCAATCGCCGACGCCCACTACTGCCGGAAAGGGGGTAAAAGGTTTTGATGCCTTTATCAATTACGCCGAAAAAATGTCTCCCTTGGGGAATGCCACGGCTCTTGAGTGTGCGGACTACACGATAACACTGTTTTCTGATTTTACGCGTAAAGTCACCATGCAGAATTTGTTTCACGATGGAGGTTTTTCATCTACCGGGGTCAGTCAGGATATTATCGACTCATTTTCTGAATAACAGAATGTATTTATAGCACCAAAGGCCATCCCTCCATCGGATGGTTTTTTTATAGGGGGTTTATGGAAGTTTATTTTTCATTTGTGGTGCCAGTTTTTAACCGGCCGGGAGAAGTCCGGGAACTTTTGGAAAGCCTCGCCATCCAAACGTATTCAAGGCCTTTTGAGGTTGTAATTGTCGAAGATGGCTCAAGTGTCCCATCCGAAAAGGTCATCGAGGAATTTTCAGACCGGTTGCAGCTCAGTTATTTTAGAAAGAAGAATACCGGTCCGGGCGATTCCAGGAATTATGGGATGCGCCGGGCAAAGGGGGCGTACTTTATACTTGTGGATTCGGATTGCATCCTGCCCGGGGCCTATCTCGATGCAGTAGCGTGCTTTCTTTCCAAAAACCCCCTTGACTGTTTTGGAGGAGCGGACGATGCCCATCCCTCTTTTAATCCGATGCAACAGGCTATTAGTTATACGATGACCTCTATGCTTACAACAGGGGGAATCAGGGGGAAAGCGGGATCCAGCGAAAAATTCCAGCCCCGCAGTTTTAATATGGGGCTCTCCAGGGCTGCCTTTGAAGCCAGTGGGGGTTTCGGCAATATTCATCCTGGTGAAGATCCGGATCTGAGCCTCAGGCTCAAAGATTTGGGATTTTCCATTGGTTTTATTCCCGGTGCAACGGTTTATCATAAACGGCGTATTGATTTCAGGTCTTTTTACAGGCAGGTACATAAATTCGGGCTTACACGCCCCATACTCAATCGATGGCACCCGGGTTCTGCCCGCATTACTTACTGGTTTCCTGCTTTTTTTGTCATGGGGCTTTTAATGGCTGTAGTGCTCCCCATTTTCTTTAATGGCTTTCCGGCCTGGGCCTTACTGATTTTGTTTGGGTTGTACCTGTTCGCTGTAGCAATCGGTGCGGGTATTAAATCTGGGAGTGGGCGGGCAGCACTGCTGGCTCCAGGGGCCCTTCTTGTTCAATATGGGGGCTATGGGCTGGGTTTTCTAAAATCGGCTTTCTTGCTTACCTTTAGTAGGAAGAAACCCGAGGTATTAATGCCCGGGCTCTTTTTTAAACCGTAAACCTTGGTAGGAAAGATTCAGTCTGGCATCAAACACAGGAAAGCACGGGTTTTCTTTTTATTCCTTTTGTTTTCGATTACGGCCTGGTTTATTACCCGGCTCTCGGAAACGTACTCCCATTCGGTAGATTTTGCCCTGAACTACACCCACAAGCCTGAAGGCATGCTTTTGGTGGATACCCCCCCAGAGGAACTCGGGGTCCGTATCCGCGCGAATGGTTTTCAGTTACTTCGCTATCAGTTGAGTACCAAGGAGATTAAAATCGACCTTCGGGAAGTGAGGCAGGGAAATAGAGGGTTTTTTATCAGTCCGCAGTCCTATAGGAACCAAATAGAACAGCAACTAGGCCAGGGCATTGGCCTGCTTCAAGTGCCTTCGGATACGATTTTTTTGAATTTTCAAAAAATGAAATCTAAAACCGTACCCGTTCGGGTACCCGGAGAGCTGGATTTCGCCCAGAATTACATGCTTGACGGGGCACTTATACTGGAGCCGGAACAGGTGCATTTACTGGGTCCTCCATCCGAAATTGACAGTATCGAGATGGTCTATACAGAACCCCTTCCGATCTCGGGGATCAAAGGAGATTTTAAACAGGAACTCTTAATAGACTCCAGGTACCGGCAGCCAAATACCGAATTCTCCCAGGATCGGATACAGGTTTCCGGGAGCGTTTTTCGCTTTTCAGAGGCTGTTATCGAAGTGCCCGTGGAGGTGATCAACCTGCCGGATAGTACGGCAGTCCAGACCTTTCCGAATATGGTGGGAGTTTTGTGTAAAGGGCGTATCGAAGGCCTGAAGGCCCTGGATCCTGACGATTTCCGCCTTATAGCGGATTACAGTGCACCGTCCTCTGAAACCGGCCGATTAATGTTGGATCTGGCCGTAAAACCTGAAGGCGTGCACGAAACACAACTACTGGAGACATCTGTTGAGTTTATTACCCGAAGAGAATGATTTGTGTAGGGCTTACCGGGGGCATTGGAAGTGGGAAAAGCACCGTTGCGTCTTATTTTAAAGCACTGGGGATTCCTGTATACGATTCAGATACCCGGGCTAAGGAATTAATGCAAAACGATCCCCTTTTACGTGAACAGATCACGAAGCTCTTGGGTGAGAAGGCCTACAACGCAGGCAGCCTAGACAGGAAATGGATCGCTTCCAGGGTGTTTTCAGACCCCGGGTTATTAAACGCCTTAAATGGATTGGTCCACCCTGCGGTTCGTATGGATTTTGAGCGCTGGAGGGCAGAACAACGCGCCCCATACGTTGTGCAGGAGGCTGCAATACTGCTGGAGAATGGAGCCTATAAAAATTTAGACCGGACCCTTTTGGTTACAGCGCCTGAAAAGATGCGGATAGAGCGGGTTGTTCAGCGCGACAACGTAACGGCAAGCCAGGTGCTGGAACGGATGAAGAACCAGTGGACGGATGCCCGTAAAATTCCCCTTGTCGATTTTGTAATTGAGAACACCGACCTTGAAAATACACGTGAACAGGTAGAGGTAATTCACTGTAAACTCCTTGAAATGTCGGGAAGTGCGCCGGAATCCTTTTGTTAAGGTTAGGTTAAACCACCACTGCGCTAAATGTTAAATTTTTATTTTTACCTGAACGATGAATAAGAGGTTGTTTGTGCTGTTGGTGGTTCTGATGAGCCTTTCTCTTGTCGGGATAATTGCAGTGCAATTATATTGGATCAAAAGCTCTGTTGAGGACAAAGAAGAGCAATTTTCCAATACGGCCACAGAAGTGCTTAGCAAGGTAGCCGAGAAGATTGAGGAGCGCGAAATGAAGGAATATTCGGAGCGCTTTCTGAATCTTAAAGACAGTGTAGGGGACCTCAGGAGTGCGCAGCTCAGCAATATATTTTTCATCGACCGCGATTTAAACTCCAATGAAATCCTTTTTTATTCCCATGGGATTCTGGAAGAGGATTACAATATAGCATCTACGTTCTTTGACAATGCGGCTTCCTCGGATACAACGACGATAAAGAATTTTACCAGTCGTCGTACAAAAACCATCTATAAGGAAGAATATGGTCTGGATGGTAAAGCATATCGACTGAGTCCTATTGAAAAGTGGGAAAAGGTCGGTGGGATATCTGCCATGGAAAAGGCGATGTTCGACGACGTCTACAGGGTGTATGCGAACCGCGTCCCCATACATGAAAGGATCAGTCGTGAAGAAATAGAGCTTTTGCTGGATCAGGAACTTGAAAACAGGAATCTCGACATCGATTACGAATACGGGGTATACAGCCGGGGCCTTCCCACAAAAATTAAATCCAGGAAGTTCAGGAAGGATACCGACAGTTATTACAAGGCACCGGTATTCCGGGATAGTGAGGGCGTTACGGATTTTGCCCTTTTGATTTCTTTTCCGGACAAAAAAGACTTTCTGGTGCGCTCAGTGGTTGGGATGGCAGTGCTTTCACTGCTTTTTACACTGATTATAATGATAGCTTATGCGAGTGCTATCTATCAGCTGATACGACAAAAGCAGATTTCGGAGATCAAAACTGATTTCATCAACAACATGACGCACGAGTTCAAAACGCCTATAGCGACTATTAACCTTGCGGTTGAAGCCATAAAGAATCCAAAGATTATGGGAGATGCCGATAAAGTAGGTCGCTATCTGAACATGATCCGTGATGAGAATAAACGAATGCACGCACAGGTTGAAAATGTTCTCCGGATTTCCAAACTGGAGAAGAATCAACTGGACATCAGTAAGGAACGCGCAGATGCTCATGAGATCATTGAGAAGGCCATCGCACATGTGGAGCTCATTGTTCAGGATAGAGGAGGTTATGTCAAAACCCATTTAGACGCCGAGCGTACAGACATTTTAGCGAATAAAACACATTTTGGGAATGTGATTGTAAATATGCTGGATAATGCCGTAAAGTATTCTCCGGACGCTCCCAAAATAGATGTGTTTACAGAGGTAGCCAATAATTTTCTCGTCATTCGGATTCAGGATCAGGGAGCGGGAATGTCTAAAGCAGTGAGCAAACGGATATTTGAAAAGTTCTATAGGGAACATACGGGGGATATCCACAACGTCAAAGGGCATGGGCTGGGATTGGCCTATGTGAAGAAAATTGTAGAGGATCATCAGGGTGAAGTGTATGTGGAAAGTGAGAAAGGAAAAGGAAGCACTTTTTACATAAAACTCCCCTTAATTTAGCAAATTATGGAAACAGTAAATAAGAAAATATTATTAGTCGAAGACGATCCGAATTTCGGGATTGTCCTCAAGGATTATCTTTCTATGAATGATTTTGACGTTACCCTTGCCAAGAATGGTATGGAGGGCTTCGAAAAATTCAAGAAAGATAATTTCGACGTCTGCATCCTGGATGTAATGATGCCCTACAAAGACGGGTTTACACTCGCTCGCGAGATCCGGGAAAAAAACGAGAGCGTGCCGATAGTCTTTCTTACCGCAAAAACCATGAAGGAAGACGTACTAAAGGGTTATAAAGCGGGTGCAGATGACTATCTCAACAAGCCTTTTGATTCAGAGGTCCTTCTGGCCAAACTGCAGGCAATTCTGCAGCGCAAGGAATCCAACAACCTCGCGGACAGCAAGCAGTTCGAATTTGAGATTGGGAATTTTCACCTGAATTCCAAACTGAGATTTTTAAAATACAAGGATGAAGAGCCGAACAAACTTTCACCAAAGGAAAATGAACTCCTTCGGTTGCTGGCGCTTCATGAAAACGATCTGATGCCCCGGGAACTCGCCCTTACCAAAATATGGAGAGACGACAACTACTTTACTTCCCGCAGTATGGATGTTTATATCGCTAAGCTTCGTAAATACCTGAAACGGGATGACAGTGTTGAAATTCTCAACATTCACGGGGAAGGATTCCGCCTTGTAGTCAAAACGGACTCCGAGAAATAGACAGACACTTGCCGGCTTGAATGTAAAGGGGAGTGTTTACCCTGGAATATTCAAATCTTCTGAGATCTTTGTGATCGCCTCATCAACCGAAAGGCTCACGGGTATATGTACACCGTAATAGGGAGGTTCCAGGGCGTCGTATTGAGACTGGAGCAGGGCAGAAGGCATAAAGTGTGACGATCTGCTGCTTACACGCTCTAAAAGCTCCTCGTACGCGCCGTATAGATATACCCAGGTGATGTTTTCTTCCAGCCCGTTTTGTAAGAGTTGCCTGTAGGATTCTTTGAGCGCAGAACAAGCGATTACGGCGCCTTTGCCCCGGTGTTTGATGGCGATTTTATTTAAACGGGTCAACCAGGGTTCGCGATCTGAATCTTCAAGGGGTACCCCTTGGCTCATTTTCTGAATATTCTCGGGAGGATGAAAATCATCCCCGTCGAAAAACGGCATGTCCAGATACTTCCCAAGTGCGATTCCCAGCGTGGACTTTCCGCAACCGGAAACGCCCATGATTATAAATATATTATTTTTAACCGGCATGTCCAGATCGTATATGCTCTTCTATTGATTGAAGCGCTATTTCCAGGGGGGCATCGTGTGGGATCCAGCGTATTTCCGGATTCTTGCGATACCAGGTAAGCTGTCGCTTTGCGAAGCGCCGGGTATTTCTCTTGATTAGCGCCACGGCTGTCTCAAGGTCTGTCTCACCGTCCAGATAGGGGAATAGCTCCTGATAACCCACGGTCTGCAGGGCGTTCAGTTCGCGGTAGGGCAGGAGCGAAGCAACTTCATCCAGCAGGCCTTCCTTCATCATGGTGTCTACCCGAGCTTCGATGCGCTTGTAGATAATATCTCTGGGGGCTTCAATACCTAAAGGGACATGCACAAACCCTTTGGGGGCCTTGTGCTTGCCCAGATAAGAGCTGTAAGGACGACCACTCGAGACACATATTTCCAAAGCCCGGATCAACCTTCTGGGATTCTCTAAGTCCACAACCTTATGGTATTCGGGATCCAGTTGAAGTAACAATTCCTGAAGCGCCTTAATGCCCCCCCTGGCGTATTTTGTTTCAAGTTTGTCCCGAACCCCCGCTGCCACCGGTGGAAATTCATCAAGTCCCCGGGTCACCGCATCGAGGAAAAGAGCACTGCCTCCTGCGAGAATCAAATAATCGCAAGCCATAAATTTTTCTGATATTAGTTCGAGGGCATCCTTTTGGTAATCCCCAACAGTATAGGGCTTATGGATGGAGGTGTGTTGAATAAAATGGTGGGGAACCGCCTTTAATTCTTCTGTGGAAGGCACTGCGGTGCCAATCCTCATTTCCCTGTAAAACTGCCTTGAATCTGCAGAGATAATCTCTGTTTTATAATGCCTGGCCAGGGCGATCGCCCACCCTGTTTTGCCAATGCCCGTAGCTCCGCAGATGGAGATTAAATACTTCTTCATTAAAGCAATTCTCCACATTTGAAGCAATGGCTGGCATCATCCCTATGGCCTTCCACACCGCATGCGGAGCAGGAAAGGGTGTTGATGTGTACCATGTGATTCTGATCCTCATCTTTGCCTTTACCGCTGTGTTTTGCAAACTCAACAGTTACTATACCCGTAGGGACGGCGATAATCCCATATCCCAGGATCATGATCACCGTGGCCATAAACTGTCCTATGGTAGTTTGGGGTGCAATATCCCCGTAGCCCACAGTGGTCAGGGTGACAATCGTCCAGTAAATACTCCGCGGAATACTCGTAAATCCGGATTCCGGACTTTCGATCAGATACATGAGTGTCCCCATTATGATAGAAAGAATCAGCACCACGTAAATAAAAACTGCGATCTTGGTGCGACTCGCCCGCATCGCCGTTCGAAGTTGGGAGGCTTCTCCGATATACTGCACCAATTTCAGGATACGGAAAATACGCAAAAGTCTTAAAGCGCGAACCGCGAGTAAGACCTGGGATCCGGCAACCAGATAAGAGAGGTACAACGGAATAGTGGAAAGAAAATCAATAATACCGTAAAAACTGAAGATATAGCTGGAAGGCTTCCGGATAGAAACAATTCTTGCGATATACTCTATTGTAAAAAAAATAGTGATGATCCATTCCATGGTCAGCAGGGCCCCGTGGTATTTCTCATCGAATTCTGTAACGCTTTCCAGCATCACCAAAATGACGCTGATCAGGATAATAAAAATCAGGATAAGGTCGAACCATTTCCCCATAGGGGTATCGGCCTCATAAATGATTTCATGCAGTTTATGTCTCCAGTCTTTTTTTACATCCGTATTCTTCAAATCACGATATTAAAGTTCAATAGCCTTCAGAATCGGTTTTTTATTGAGAAAATCGATTACGACTTCCAGGGCTCCCTCAGCATTTGTAATAGGAGTCAGGAGGTTTTCTAAGATATGAATATTATTGATTTGGTGGTTCAATTCATAGTACCCCATTCCCCTTACCTCCTTATCCCGTAACCAGATTGCGGACCGTTCCCCGGTCTTACGCCCCTTGTCGACCAATAAATATTGCTTCCCGCTAAGAGATATTTCAGAACCGTTTACTCGGATTTGTCCTGCTCCCCGCCCAGGTTGAGAAATAGGCTTATTGTGTGTCGGCCGGTTGTTGAGGATTTCAACATGAGTCTTCAGACGCGCGATTAATTCACTACCGGTACGCTCAAATTGAACTTCCCGGGTTTCTTTACGCAGACTCAGGCCCGGCTCGTGAACCCCGGTAAAATGTGTATTGACGGATGCCTGCATGTTTCGGCTATGGTCCAGGTAAATCAGGTCGCTGTCTTTATTGAAAAGATAGTATACGCCGATATCCCGGGGAACGGATTCCACTAATTTGAGTTGTCGGGAAGAGAGTTCACCATGTGCCTCCGCCCGGATGACCTCCTTTAAAATATCTTTTTTGGTATCCCGGCCCAGAAGGATCTGGAAGAGTTTCAATGTGGCCAGGGCATCGCCATTGGCCCGGTGCCGGTTGCTTACCGGGATCCCCAGGGAACGCACCAGTTTTCCAAGGCTATGGGATTCCGCTTCCGGTATCAGCCGCTGGGAAAGATCAACCGTACACAGGGTTTGTCGCTGGAAATCAAAACCCAACCTGCGGAATTCAGTGCGCAGGATACGGTAATCGAACATGGCGTTGTGTGCGACCAAAACACTACCCTCGGTTATTTCCACAATCCGTTTGGCTACCTGGTAAAACTTGGGGGCTGTGCGCACCATTTTTGGGCTGATCCCCGTTAATTTTTGTACATAGGGCTGTATATCCCGTTCGGGATTGATAAGGCTGATAAAAGAGTCAACGACCTGATCGCCATTAAAGCGGTGTATGGCAATCTCTGTAATTCCCTCCTCATTGTATTTGCCCCCCGTAGTTTCTATATCCAGAATAGCGTACATAGTCGTCGTTTCTCTTCAGGTAGTATTGCGGCTACCAAAGATACTACTTCCTAAACGCACCATGGTACTCCCCTCTTCAATAGCTATGTGGTAATCCCCGCTCATCCCCATCGAAAGCGTATCGAAGGTTTCCCTCCCCTGTCCAAATGTATCGTATAAGGACTTCAGGTATTTAAACTCTTCACGAACCTGGACGGAATCATCTGTAAAGGTCGCCATTCCCATGAGTCCCCGTATTTGAACATGGGGTAACTCGCCCCGATCGACCATATCCATGGCCTCAGTGAGTTCTGTTTTGTCAAAACCAAACTTGGTGCTTTCCTCCGCAATATGCACTTGCAGCAGGCAGGGGATCACCCGCCCCTTCTGGGCCCCTCTTTTGTCGATCTCCCGAAGGAGCCGCAGGGAGTCCACCCCGTGAATCAGGGCGACAAAACCTGCGATATATTTAACTTTGTTCCGTTGCAAATGGCCGATCATGTGCCATTGTATATCCTTTGGCAGGTGTTCCCATTTCCCGACGAGTTCCTGAACCTTATTTTCCCCGAAAATCCGTTGACCTGCGGAGTATGCCTCAGTGATTTCGCCTTCACTTTTTGTCTTTGAAACCGCCACGAGCACAACCTCAGGGGGAAGGGATTCTACAATTTGATTCAGCTTTTGGGTAATGCTCATAGGTCTGGGTTTTGGAAATCGTATATGGTCAGCCCACTGGGCAGCTTGGGTTCAATAAAGGTACTCTTGGGCGGCATCATCAGCCCTGCGTCCGAAATTGCCTTGAGCTCTTCGACGCTTACCGGGGTCATCCCAAATCCTATATCGTAAATTCCCTTGTCGACCATTTTTTTGATCTTCAGGGCATTCATGGGGGCACACAAATAGTGGATCCGCGAATCGTGCCTCAGATCGGTCACTCCAAATACGGGCTCTAAGGCGGTTTTATAGAGAATCTGCGGATCTAGGGCATCCAGTGGATTGGAAAAACTATAGGCGTGTTTCCGGAGTATAAGTTCATAGAACACACCGCTGATGTACATAGAGAATTGGTGTTTTTCGGTAGGCTCAAAGGGCGTGGTGCCCTTCTCATGAATTCGAAAAAACCGATCAAGTCCGATTAGGATTTCGTCGGGGTTTCGGTCTCCAATTCCGGAAAGCAAACGGCTGAAGGAGCGAATTCGCAGTTGCGACTCAGGTATTAGATAGCTCATAAAACTTCCGTAGGCCCCTTCCCGAATAGCGCCCTTATTCCTTTTTTGTATTCTTCGCGCCAAAAGATCTGAAGAAGCACTTCGGTGATGGCCATCAGCTATATACAAAGTTTTTACGGCCTTAAACCCTTCCCGTATTTCAGAGATATGACCCGGATTTGAGATGACCCACAACTGATGTGTTATCCGATCCGTAGTTGTAAAGAAATATTCGGGCTTTTCTTCCATAATATTTGCGAAAAGCACATCGAGTTCGGGTTGGTCAGGATAGGTTAGCAGGACAGGTTCCGCATTGAACTTGACAGTTTGAAGGTAATCTGCAAAGAGTGTTTCCCGAAAACTCAGGGTTTCCTCGTGCTTGCGGATAACATCCCGGCGGTAGTCGTCAGTGCTCGTCGCACAGAAAATGCCATGAGTACTGTAGTCTTCCAGTTGGGTGCGATAGAGATAATACGAGGGTGTCTGTTCCCGTATAAGCACACCTTCCTCCAAGAATTCCAGATATCGGTTCCGCACCATAGAGAAACGCTGTTCCCCCTGTACAGCTTTGTGAAATTTGAATCCCGGATCAATAATGTGCAGGAATGAAAAGGGGTTATAGGCCATAACGGCTTTTCGCTCCTTTGACCCATACTGATCATAAGACCTCGACACTACCGATGCGACTTTATCCGGGGCGGGCCGGGTGGCCTGAAAAGGAATTACTTCCGCCATGGATCAGCTAAATTGGGCAGCTACTTTTTCCGCCTTTCGGGATTCGGAATAATCGTAAAAGCCTTCTCCTGATTTCACCCCGAGTTTTCCAGCCACAACCATTTTGGCAAGTAGGGGGCAAGGGGCGTATTTTGGGTTTTTAAAACCGTCGTAAAGCACCTGGAGTATGGACAGACAGACATCCAGCCCGATAAAATCGGCCAGTTGGAGCGGCCCCATAGGATGTCCCATCCCCAGCTTCATCACCGTATCGATTTCCTCCACACCGGCAACTCCGTGATATAAGCTCTCGATGGCTTCGTTGATCATCGGCATTAGAATACGGTTCGCGATAAAACCCGGGTAATCATTGACTTCCGTAGGAATTTTACCCAGTATCCTGGAGAGTTCCAGAATTTTTTGGGTTACGGCATCACTGGTATTATAGCCGCGAATGACTTCGACCAGCTTCATGACGGGAACAGGATTCATAAAGTGCATACCGATTACCTGGGACGCCCTGTTGGTAACCGCCCCGATCTCCGTAATCGAAATCGAAGAGGTATTGGTAGCGAGAATCGTATCTTCGGGACAATGCGCATCGAGCTCCCGGAAGATCTTCTTTTTTAAGGAGATATCTTCCGTTGCGGCTTCCACAACGAGCTCTGCACTCTTAACCCCCTGTGCGAGGTCCGTCGTGGTCTTGATATTTGAGAGGGTCTGTTCAACTTTGCCGGTGTCCAGCACCCCCTTGGTAACCATCCGGCCCAGGTTCTTTTCAATGGCCGACATTCCCCGCTTTAAACTGTCTTCCGAGATGTCGATGAGTTGAACGTTAAATCCATGTTGTGCAAAAACATGGGCGATTCCGTTGCCCATAGTCCCGGCTCCAATTACAGCAATATTTTGTATCATGTGTATACGTTTAAATGAAAAATTAAGCCCGACCTCTCTGGGCGGTAAAGGCATCAATTACCCTCAGAGCAACATCGAGGGCCTGAGCACCCTGTTCCAGCGGCACGGGAGGGGTACTGTTCTCTTCAATAGCCACAGCCAGGGCCTCCAGTTCGTCCAGGATTGGATTGTTTTGGACAATTTCCGGATTCTCGAAGTAGATTTGCTTCTTGGTTCCCTCTGCATTCTGAAGTACCATGTCGAATTCCCCAGGATGTTCAGGAGCGTTTTTCATTTTGACTACCTCTACCTTCCGCTCTAAAAAGTCTACGGAAATATACGCGTCACGCTGAAAAAAGCGCGATTTCCGCATATTTTTTAAAGAAATCCTGCTGGCCGTTAAATTGGCCACACATCCATTTTTAAAAGCGATTCGGGCATTGGCGATATCCGGGGAATTGCTGATTACGGAAACACCACTGGCCTGGATGTCCGCCACCTCTGATTTCACAACACTCAGAATGATGTCAATATCGTGAATCATCAGGTCCAGAACGACCGGAACATCGGTCCCCCTCGGATTGAATTCGGCAAGGCGGTGTGTTTCTATGAACATCGGGTCTTCGATAAGGTGATTTACTGCCTGAAAAGCGGGATTAAAACGCTCCACATGGCCCACTTGCCCTTTCAGGCCTTTGGCCCGGAGCATTTCGATGAGCTGCTCGGCCTCCTTTTGGGTATGGGTTATGGGTTTCTCGATGAAAACGTGTTTGCCCAATGCGATAGCCTTTTTAGCGCAGTCGTAATGGGAAAGGGTAGGTGTCACGATATCCACGACATCCACCGCCTCAATCAGGGTATTCATATTATCGAAATAAGGTATCCCAAACTCTTCCGAGACCGCCTTTCCCTGAATACTATCGGGATCGTAAAATCCGACGAGTTCATAATGTGAAGACTCCTTTAACAACCTCAGGTGAATTTTCCCCAGGTGACCTGCACCCAGAACGCCAGCTTTTAACATGTGATTTCGAGTTTTTCCAAAAATAATCATAGTTTATGAGTTCCTATCAGAAATGGTCAGGTTCCCGCCTGAATACCCGTTCGGGAAAGGCATTAATTTCTGTTCCGCTGTGGAAGGCCTTAAAAAAGCTTCAGAATACTCAGGATTTTCTAAATTCGTAGAAAATCCCCATCTCTTTGAAGGATACACTAAAGCATAGAGGAAAACGAAACCAACTGGTAGATCAGATCGCCTCCAAAGGTATTAAGAACCCCGAGGTTCTCGCGGCCATTCGGGCCGTTCCCCGTCATTTATTTATGGACAGTGGTTTTGAAGACCACGCCTACCAGGATAAGGCTTTCCCGATCGCTTCGGGCCAAACCATTTCCCAACCCTATACGGTGGCTTACCAGACAGAACTCCTGGAGATCAAACCCGGGGATAAAATCCTTGAAATAGGTACAGGAAGCGGGTACCAGACGGCTGTATTGCTGCAGTTGAAAGCTAAAGTATATACCATCGAACGCCAGCTGAACCTGTTTAAAAAAACAAAACTTTTTTTTGATCGAATGGGCTACAGGCCCAAGCGGTTTGTTTTCGGGGATGGGTACAAAGGGATGCCCGAAGAAGCTCCGTTTGATGGTATTCTCGTCACTGCCGGGGCCCCGAGGATTCCCAAAGCGCTGATGTCCCAACTGAAAATTGGCGGCAGACTCGTAATTCCTGTAGGGGAGGACCATCAGACCATGATGCTGATCACCCGAAGTTCAGAAAAGGAATTTGAAAAGCGCGAATGTGGCTCCTTTCGCTTTGTGCCCTTACTGGAAGACAAAAATTAGAGTTTTGGATGCGAATCGATTGATTTCGCCTTAAAGCGTGTTTTCGGGCAGGGGCGCTGAAATTTCTAATTATTGAATTTCTTTTTGACCCGATCGAGCTGCCTTTTTGAATCCCGGTCCTTTATAGTTTCCCGTTTGTCGTATTCCTTCTTACCCCGGGCAAGTGCAATTTTTACCTTCGCGAGTCCGCGATCATTGATAAACAGGTTTAAGGGTACAATGGTAATACCGCTTGTTTTTACGGCTTTCCCAAGTTTTTTGAGTTCCTGTTTCTGGAGCAAAAGCTTTCGGGCGGCTTTTGGCTGGTGGTTGTAGTGAGACCCATGGCTGTAAGGGTCTATCTGCATATTGATCACAAAGAGTTCTCCCTGCTCATTAAATTCACAAAAACTCTCTGATATCGAGGCTTTCCCTTCCCGGATAGACTTTATTTCAGTCCCGGAAAGCACCAGTCCGGCCATGTAGGTATCCAGAAATTCATAATCAAACCGGGCCCGCTTATTCTTTATGTTAATCCGTTTTTCCATCCCGACAAAAGTAGTATAAATTAAGAGCACCTCTCATTTATTGAACAGTGCCTAGACGATTTAACGAGAATATAGCACCTTTGTATCCTTAAGAAATCCAATGATGAAAAGAATCCTGATCATACTTATAATTACCTCTGTTTTCGGGTGTGCCGAGAAAATGAAATCCTTTCCGGATCCACAGATGATCGTGGATAAGTCCATTGAGGCCTCAGGTGGAGATCTATACCGGTCCAGCAATATTATATTCACTTTCCGGGATCGGGAATACCGACGCTACCGCAAGGCAGGTCAACAGGTGCTGATGCGACTCACAGAAACTGATACGGCCCGAATTGAGGACCTACTGACGGGCTCCTCTTTTGAACGCCGGATCGACGGGGAAATCCAGAGTCTGCCGGACAGTACAAGTCTGAGCCTGGCTGAGGCAGTGAATTCGGTCCATTACTTTGCCTATCTTCCAAAGGGCTTAAACGATGCTGCTGTAAATAAGACCTACCTGGGCCTTGAGAAGGTGAGGGATTCTGACTACCATAAAATACAGGTGACTTTCGACCAGGAAGGGGGAGGTACGGATTTTGAAGATGTTTTTGTGTATTGGTTTAATGCACAGACCTTCTACCCGGATTACCTCGCGTACCAATACCATACCAATGGGGGTGGGAAGCGATTCAGGGAGGCCTATAACGCCCGAAGGGTCGGAGGCATTAGGTTCGCAGACTACCGGAATTACAAGTATTCAGGCCCTTTACCCGTTTCTGAGTTAGATTCACTATTTCTCCGGGACGAACTGGAATTCCTTTCGCTGATTGAATTAGAAAAAATCAATGTTACTCCGGGCAATTACAATTAAAGTGCAGGCGCACTACGGAGGTTTCAGCCCCGACCATTGTTACGATAAAAAGGCTTCCGTTATCTGTATCTTCCATTCCGGAATATCGGTCTTCTCCGATTAGGCGATTCACCATTTCCGGTGTGGTATTGCTGTGCCCAACGATAAGTACATTATTGCCCAGGTTCTCAGCCTTAAAGGTCTCTATTCCCAACATGTCGGGATCGTAATATTTTACCGTAATGTCCTGTTTAACGGCCACGGGGGCTGCTGTCATTGTTGTTCTGGCGTAGTCTGTGGAATATATGGCATCCAGTGGAATGTCCTGGAGAATTTCCGCCCAGTGCATCGCTCTCCCCAACCCCCTCTGATTCAGTTCAGGATCTTTGTTCTCAGGGTCGGAACGATCTTTCTCAGCATGACGTATCAGGTAATAGGTCGAGATTACCGGGGTAACTTCTATACCAGGGTCTTTTTGGGCATCCTTACACCCCCAGAATATTAACAGGGAAATTCCTAAAAATAGGTTGGGAAAAATTTTCATAATTGGCAGGTTTCCGTACATTTGAGTCGCTCTCACAGGGGGAGTGAGGCAAACAAATATAGTATAATCCTGTCATTAGATTAACTTAGTTCCTTAAGATCTATGCTGAAGAAACTTTTTATCGGACTGTTTCTTATGACGATGTGCCCTGGTTTCTCTCAGGTCCTGGAGTTGCCCTCTGATTTCAGGCAACACAACCTTCAGGAATTCAATTCCAACTTATTCAACCCTGTTTTTTCACTGCGTCAGGATTATGAAAATCAGGTAGCCCTGTGGTCCAGATGGCAATGGCAGGGTATCGACGCGGACCCCACTACACTGTATTTGAGCTACCTGCGAAACCAGGAGCGTATGTCCTATGGGGCCGGATTTTTTCAACACAATACAGGAGTATACCAGCAGACCGGTGGAATGCTAAATTTCGCGTACAATCTTGCCCTTGGCGGTGATTTTAACCTTGCCCTTGGTCTCAATATTTTCGGGTATCAGCAAGAATTAATAGACGACCGCCTCATTCCGGGCGAACCTGTTTTGCCCATTGGGGGAGAGGTCAATGATTTTATCTTCCAGGTAATGCCGGGCCTTGAACTGCAGATAAGGGATTTTGCAGTAGGGGTGGTCTCTGAAAACATGCTGGACTTCAATTTTACAGAAAATGGTTCAGTAACGGAATCCGACGAAAAGGTTTTTACCGTAATGGCCCGGTATGCCTTTCCCGTGCTGCAAAATGCATCGGGGGGCCATACGACCCTTCAGCCTCTCGCATACTACCGTCGCGTTCCCGGTTATGACAATCAGATGGGCCTGACTGCCCTTTGGTCAGCTCCTTCCTATTGGGCCCAGGCAGGATACAATAGTTTTTATGGTGCCTCAGTAGGAGCAGGGGTGAGACTGTTTGAAATGGTTTCTATCGGAGCGCTAATGGAATTCGGCTCCAACAATAATGACGTTGGGGGGAATACCAGTTATGAAGTGGTTATGGCGTTCTCTTTCGGGCCCCGTAAATCTGACGTGACGGAGGAAGAAGTTGCGGAAAAACTACCTGAAGAAGATCCGAAAGCGGCCGAACTCGCTGCAGAAGTAGAGGCTCAGGAACGGGCTATTGCCGAAGCTGCCAGAAAAAGGGATTCCCTCGACGCAGTTGCCAGAGTCCAGGAGTTGGAGCTCGCACGTGTCCGCGATTCTATCTCCAGGGCAGAGGAGGCTGCCCTGGCATTAGAAGAAAAAGTAGTGCCGGAAAAAGGAGAAAAGTATCAGGAGGTCAGTGAAGAGGGGCTGGAGCCCGGCTTCTACCTGATCACCAATGTATTCGGGACTAAGAAGTATTACGAAGCCTTTATGAAGCAACTCGGGGACAGAGGGCTTAATCCAAAGTCATTTTACCGGAGTGCCAATAAGTTCAATTACGTATATCTGGAGCGCTATAACAGTATTCAGGAGGCTCGAAAAGCACGCGACAGTAAATTTTCGGGACGATATCAAGGCGACCTATGGATCTTCCGGGTGCGTTAAAAGACCAGCGGAACTTATTTTTTGATTTCTTTCTGGATTAGTACATCCAGATACGCCATGGTGTTGTATAAGTATTTCCGATCACTCATAATGGTAGCCATGGCGACGGCCCCCATGATCATGGTATAGAGTTGTTTGGCAAATTGCAGGGGGGGGACAGGTAGCTTCATTTCCCCTTTATTTACACCTTCTTCGAGGACAAGGGCAATTTTACCCTCAATGATTCTGGCCGTTTCCCGCGTTGCCGCTCCCAGGATGCGATGATTGTGTTGGGCGTCTACACCTACATTGAGTATCGGGCAGCCCCCAATACTGTTGGTAAATAAGTCGTATTTCTTATAGAAACTGGTCAGGCGCTTTAATTTTTCCAGGGCCGTACCGTCCTCCTCAAGGACTTCGTCAAGGGCATTTAAAAGTTTTGTACTGTTGTACTGGTAGGCTGAAAGCGCCAGTGCATCTTTATTTTCAAAATTCCCGTATAGGGCGCCTTTGGTCAGCCCTGTCGCCTCTGTAAGATCGCTCATACTAGTACCAACATAACCCTGTCGGCTAAAGATGGGGGCTACGGTTTCTATGATAAACGCGGTGGTTCTCTCGGCTTTGGTACTCATCAGGGCTGGTTTTTAAGGAAGATAAAAATAGTATACTGCACGGTATAATGCAACTTTAATAAGAAACCCCCTGAGCCATTCGGGCCAAGGGGGTTTGAAAAATGTGATAAGAACTGCTTAACTCACCAGCTCGTCCTGGTTTCGGAAAACAAGCCCGTCTTCAAAACTGTCGATTAAAACGATACTCTCTGGATGAATACTTCCCTTTAGTATTTCCCGCGACAGGTTATTGAGAACTTCCCTCTGAATGATCCTTTTGATCGGCCGGGCCCCGTATTGGGGATCAAAACCTTTTTCAGCGAGATAGGCAATGGCCTCATCAGTAGCATCGATCGTAATATGTTGTTCAGACAACATCTTTTTGAGTTGCTCCAGTTGCAGGCGTACCACTTTTTTAATGTCATCCCTGTCCAGAGGTGTAAACATAATGATATCGTCTATACGGTTTAGGAATTCGGGACGGATGGTTTTTCGCAATAACTCCATTACGCCTTTGCGCGCCTGTTCCGAAGCGGTTTCCAAATCAGGGTTTTCCTCGAATTTCTCCTGGATAATATGGCTACCCATATTACTTGTCATAATAATAATCGTATTCTTAAAATCCGCAACTCGTCCTTTATTATCGGTGAGCCTTCCTTCATCGAGGACCTGCAGGAGGGTATTGAAGGTATCCGGATGTGCTTTCTCAATCTCGTCCAATAAGACCACAGAATACGGCTTACGCCTGACAGCCTCGGTGAGTTGGCCTCCTTCATCGTAACCTACGTATCCGGGTGGGGCACCTACGAGTCGGCTTACCGAATGCCGCTCCTGATATTCACTCATATCGATTCGGGTGAGTGCATTTTCATCGTCGAAGAGATAGGCGGCAAGTGTTTTGGCCAGCTCGGTTTTCCCAACCCCCGTAGTTCCTAGAAACAGGAATGATCCAATGGGTTTCTTGGGATCGTGCAATCCGGCCCGGCTACGGCGGATCGCATCAGAGACAGCTCCTATGGCTTCATCCTGTCCGATCACCCGCTGATGGAGGACATCCTCCAGTTTCAGGAGTTTTTCCCTCTCACTTTGCAACATTTTGGTCACGGGTATCCCCGTCCATTTAGCAACTACTTCTGCGATATCATCGGCAGTAACTTCTTCCTTGATCAGTGTGCCGGAGGATTGTTGTTCTGCCAATTCTTCCTGTAGTGATTCCAGTCTGGACTGGGCATCTTTAATTTTGCCATACCGCAACTCAGCGACTTGTCCGTAGTCTCCATTGCGCTCTGCCCGCTCAGCTTCCTGTTTATAGTCTTCAATGTCCTGTTTGGTTTTCTGTATGGCATCGACTACCCCTTTTTCCTGTTCCCATTGTGCGAAGATGGAACCCCGTTCCTCTTTGAGGTTTGCCAGGTCAATATTCAGGGCCTTTAATTTTGAAGGATCATTTTCTCTTTTGATGGCCTCAATCTCAATTTCCAGCTGCATTATTTTGCGATCCAGTACGTCCAGTTCTTCAGGTTTGGAGTTAATTTCCATCCGAAGTTTGGAGGCTGCTTCATCCATCAGGTCTATGGCTTTGTCCGGCAAAAAACGGTTGGTGATATAGCGCTGCGAAAGTTCCACGGCAGCCAGGACGGCCTCGTCCTTAATCCGCACTTTGTGATGCGCTTCGTACTTTTCTTTTAAACCCCTGAGTATGGAAACGGCACTTTCTGTATCGGGTTCGTCTACAGTAATCTTTTGAAATCGCCTTTCAAGGGCCTTGTCCTTTTCGAAATACTTCTGGTACTCGTCAAGGGTAGTAGCTCCAATTGCCCTCAATTCTCCTCGGGCAAGTGCAGGTTTCAGGATATTGGCGGCATCCATGGCGCCCTGGCCCCCTCCGGCACCAACCAGTGTGTGGATTTCATCTATGAAAAGCACAATCTGGCCGTCGGAACCAGTGACTTCTTTTATGACGGATTTCAACCGCTCTTCAAACTCTCCTTTGTACTTGGCTCCGGCAATCAGGGCTCCCATGTCCAGGGAATAGATAACCTTATCTTTTAAATTCTCAGGGACATCCCCCTGAATAATACGATGGGCCAAGCCTTCGACTATAGCCGTTTTACCCGTACCGGGCTCCCCAACCAGCATGGGGTTATTTTTAGTCCTCCGGGAGAGAATCTGTAGTATTCTGCGAATTTCTTCATCCCGACCAATGACCGGATCTAGTTTTCCACTATCCGCCAGGTCGTTTAGATTCCTGGCATACTTATCCAGCGCGTTATAGGTGTCTTCAGCGCTCTGGGAAGTTACTTTGCCTCCTTTTCTCAGGGCCTCAATACTGGCCTTTAACTCTTTTTCAGTAATCCCCTGATCTTTCAGAATACGGGATATTTTACTGTTGGATTTGAACAACGCCAGGACCAAATGCTCGATAGAAACAAATTCGTCCCCCATGGCTTTGGCTATTATCGAGGCCTCATTGAGGGTCTTGCCTGCTTCATTTGAAAACATGAGGTTTCCTCCTGAGACTTTTGGAAAGCTCTCGAATTCCTTCTCCAGAATTTGCTCGACCAGTTTTTCGTTGGCATTGACTTTCTTTAAAAGAAATGGCAGTACGTTTTCGTCTACAAGGGTAATGGCCTTGTAAATATGTTCATTTTCTACTTGTTGATGGCCGAGTTCCTGGGCCAGCTGTTGCGCCTGCTGAATAGCTTCCTGTGACTTTATTGTAAAATTATTTATGTTCATTATGTGTATCTTTAAATTGCCTAATATGATGTGATTACTCTACTTCAAGAATCTTACCACCTCAGAATGGGCGACAAAATGACATTAAAATAAACAAAAAAGCCGACATATAGGCAGTTATGATCACGGTTTATGAAGTTATTTCAATCCTTTTTTGGATTACCTGAGGAGTCGGGCAGTGAGGGTAAGTATGGCATTCCCTGGAAGAATTTGGAGTCCGAGGCAGATTTAGACCTTTTGGAAAACGGCCGGGGCACAAGGCCTCAAATACTTTTCAAACACTCGACCTCTTGCGGTTTGAGCGGTATGATGCTCAGGCGGTTTGAAAAACGTTGGGAGTCTGTAGGTGATCTGGCGGATTTTTACTTCCTCGACCTGATTGCGCACCGAAAACTTTCCAATGCGATCGTTCAGCGGTATGGAGTGCCGCACCAATCTCCTCAACTCCTGATTCTGGATGAGGACGGCGTTCGGCAGCATGTCTCACACGGAGCTATCGGGGCCATAACCCCGGATGAGGTATTAAAAAACCCGGACTGAGCCCGGGTCTTATTGTATTCCTTCCGTTTATTAATTGAATTACCGAAAGCGCTGCCTTTGGAGGATTCCCTTTAGGCGTGTTTTTAAATCTTCCCCTGCGCTGAAAACCATTTCTTCATCTGTGGGAAACGGTACGGCTGCAAGCCCCAATCTGGCTACAAGATCATTGTCCAGGGCACGTCTGTCCCCGTCGTAATTGGCATAAATATGCTGAAACACAAATTCGCTGGTCAGAGGATATGAATTCAGGGATTGCTGCGTCCGCAGGTCCACGAAATTGACATTACCTACTACCTGGGCCATTTTTTGCTGGGTAAACTCATAGTAATTACAGCGAACGGTCCGGAGTCGGTCAATTTCTATACGGTTCCCAAGACTATCCCTCACAACATTCCCCTCAGCATCGAGTAAATCCTGTGTTCCGTCTTTTATCTGACGTTCCTTGATGACTTGTCTTTCTGATATTTGTTCCGGTGTAATGACTATATCGCGGAAGGCTACCTGCATTTCATAGTCGTACTGGATTTCGTCCAAAGGATTGGTGTGATAGGCAGTCCATAAATTATCCATTCCGTACGTATTGAAGTTTAACAGGTCTGCTTCAAGGCGTTCGGGAATAATTTGTTGGGTATCATTGATCATTCGGACTTTTACGTAGTCCAGACCGTTTTGATACGCATATTCCATTTGTTTTCGGGTGTCGGCATAGCCCGGATTGATTTCATTGAGGTATTGAAAGTCTTCATAAGCTTTTCGGAATTCCCATTTTTGGGTGGCATCATTGAGCAGTTGTGAGGCGTTTTCATATAAATAGGATGACAGGGTCTCCTGAACTGCCAGTAGTTGTGCATCGTAGTTGGGAAAGCTAAAGGATGCCTCCCGCCCTTCATCGTAGATCGGCAAAGGCAAGAGTGGGCGTATCCGATTCTGCACATTGCGGATCTCGCTATACCTCTTGTAGATCTCTTCCAGGTGTGCCGGATTTCCATCCTTCTTTAAAAAACTGATTTCCTGCTCCTCAAATTCGAGGTATTTTGCATAGGCCTCCTCAAGAAGCACAACATACGTCTGTTTATTCTTCCGTGTTTTGTTTTCGGCCAGTTCCATGACCGAAGTATTGATGGCCTGCAGATAGTTCCCCGTATTGAGGGCTTGCTGTGTTTTTTTGACACCTCCGCATGAGGCGGCAACTACGAGGAGTAGAAGAATTGTAATGAATCGTTTCATCTTTTTTCGCTTTGAGATTCAAGGGCATAATCCAGGAGGCATGCCAAAACCTGTCGAGACTAGAACGAAAATCGATGAGAGTTAGTATATCCGCGTTAACGCGTATTAAGTGTTAGGTTTGAATAGTTTTTGGGAGCCTTGGGGGCAGGAGTTGCGAACGCACTTCTCCGAAACCAATGCGCAATCCTTTATTTTTACAGTATCCTTTAAGTACCACTGTATCCATATCGTCAATAAATGTCCGGGTCTGCCCGTCATTTAGGGTAAGGGGCTTACTACCCATCCAGGCCAGTTCGAGCATGGAGCCAAAAGAATCATCGGTAGGTCCGGAGATTGTCCCGCTTCCCATCATATCCCCACTGTTAACTTTACAGCCGTTCACGGTATGGTGGGCAAGCTGTTGTGCCATTGTCCAGTACATATACCGGAAATTTGAACGGCAAATGGTATTCGACGCTCCCGATTCGGGGATCAAATCTACCTCGAGGTGAATATCGAAACTTCCTGCACTTTCCTGTCTGAGGTAAGGAAAAGGAGGGGGATCCTGAACCGGGCCGGCCACCCGGAAGGGTTCCAGCGCATCAAGAGTTACAATCCACGGGGAGATAGAAGAGGCAAAACTCTTACCCAAAAACGGGCCTAAAGGCACGTACTCCCATTTCTGTATATCCCTGGCACTCCAATCGTTAAATAACACCAGGCCAAAAATGTACTCCTCTGCATCGGCTACCGGTATAGGTTCTCCCAATTTATTGGCATCTGTTGTGATAAAGGCCATTTCAAGTTCAAAATCAACCCGTTGGGAAGGTCCAAAAACCGGGGTTTTGGCCCCTTTTGGCAGAGTTTGCCCATAAGGTCTTCTTACAGGGGTGCCACTTGGAATAATCGTAGAACTCCGCCCGTGATAGCCTACCGGGATGTGGAGCCAGTTCGGGAGGAGGGCATTTTCAGGGTCCCTGAACATTTTTCCCACATTCGTAGCGTGCTCCTTGCTGGAATAGAAATCTGTATAATCGCCAATCTGAACGGGCAGTTGCATTTCAATTTCATCCAGTGCAAAAAGGATGATTTTTTTATGGGCCTCGTTCTGCTGCAACGCTTTATTCTGGATGTCAAAGATTTCGGCGATCCGGTTTCGCACCGCCCTCCAGGTTTTCTTTCCGTCCGAAATAAAGTCATTCAGGGTATCCTGGAGAAAAATATCCTCTGTGAGTGGGATATCCCTCAGATAGCCCAATTGATGGAGTGCTCCCAGGTCTATGGCGGTGTCGCCAATCCGCGTACCGATAGTGATCACGTCTTCGCGGGTAAGAAAAACTCCAAAGGGAATATTCTGAATGGGAAAATCTGAGTCTTCCCGGACCGGAAGCCAGGAAACACGGTTCGGGTCGTTGGCTTTTATTGGCATGGATAAATGTTAATTGACGTTTGATAAATTCCTTCTCAAAGATATTATTTTATCTGGTTTAACCCGACTCAATTTGTACTTTTACCCGGTCTGAAAAAAAGGCATCCTATGGAAAGAGACCTGGCTATTTTTGAACTGATTGAGGCGGAAAAAAGGCGTCAAATCAACGGAATTGAACTTATTGCCTCGGAGAACTTCGCGAGTCCCCAGGTCATGGAAGCCTCTGGTTCTGTGTTGACTAACAAGTACGCTGAAGGCTACCCCGGTAAGCGGTATTACGGAGGTTGTGAAATTGTGGATCAGGTTGAACAAATCGCTATCGACAGGGCAAAGGAACTCTTTGGGGCCGTTTACGCGAATGTACAGCCACATTCGGGTTCCCAGGCTAATGCAGCGGTTTACCAGGCCATCCTTAAACCCGGAGACACCATACTCGGTTTTGATCTTTCCCATGGCGGCCACCTGACCCACGGTTCGCCCGTGAATTTTTCGGGTAAACTCTATCGCCCCGTTTTTTATGGGGTCGATCAGGAGACGGGACTGCTGAATTATGACCGGATTGCTGAGATTGCCAGAAGGGAAAAACCGCAGTTAATCATAGCCGGGGCGTCGGCCTACTCCCGCGATATGGATTTTAAAAGGTTTCGTGATATTGCCGATGAGGTGGGGGCCTTCCTTTTGGGGGATATCGCTCATCCCGCAGGATTAATTGCCAAGGGCATCCTCAGTGATCCTGTCCCTTATTGCCACTTTGTGACCACCACGACCCATAAAACACTGCGCGGACCCCGCGGAGGGCTTATTCTGATGGGGTCTGATTTTGAAAACCCATTTGATATTCGTTTGAAGTCCGGAGCCCTCAGAAGTATGTCATCTTTGATAGACCTCGCGGTATTTCCAGGAAACCAGGGAGGGCCCCTGGAGCACGTGATAGCGGCAAAGGCAATTGCCTTTGGGCAGGCTATAAGCGATGACTTCCTCCACTATATGATTCAGGTGCAAAAGAATGCTGCAGCCATGGCAAAAGCCTTTACCGACAGGGACTATCACATCATATCCGGAGGTACTGATAACCATATGATGCTCATCGACCTGCGCAATAAAAATATTACCGGCAAGGCTGCGGAAAAAGCACTGGTACTGGCGGATATTACAGCAAACAAAAATATGGTGCCGTTCGATGATAAATCTCCTTTTGTGACATCGGGAATCCGGTTTGGTACAGCGGCAATTACGACCAGGGGTTTGCGGGAGGAGGATATGGAACAGATCGTAGCCTGGATTGATCAGGTTCTTTCTGATCCGGATTCTGAAGAAGTAGCCGCAAGGGTTAAAGGCGAAATTAATAAATTTATGGGCCACAGGCCTTTATTCGCCGGATAACCATCTTCTTTACTCCAAAGCGCGAATCATCTCCTCCGGTACCCGGGAGGGTTTACTACTTTCAGCGTCCAGCAACACCCAAAGTGTTACACAGCTCACCACAAGGGTTTCAGTTCCTTCAAGAGTTATCTGTACATGCCTTTCAGATTGGGCACCCCTGGTCGTTTTAACGTGGGTAACCACCGTAAGCTTATCCCCCATGACTGCGGGGTGGTGGTAGGTTATATGGTGGCTTCGAACTACCCAAACATACCGGGAATCCCATTCAGGCCGGGTTAATTTTTGCCAGTGTTCCTTAGAGATGCGTTGTACCCATTCCAGATATTGAACATTATTCACATGATGCAGATCATCCAGATGTTCAGGCCGTACGACGATGTCAAAGCGGTAGGTTTTCATCCTTCTTTTTTGAAAATACGGACTTCGAAAAGGGTGTCCCAATTCTTTCCGGTGACAAAAAAGGAATTACGACCCGGATGATAAGCTACTCCATTGAAAACGTCAAGTTCCGGATGTTTTCCAACTTTTTCCTTTAGGCCCCCGAAATTTACAACTCCCTCAATAGCCCCGGACTTTGCGTCGATGATCATCATACTTTCTTTTTGCCAGACATTGGCGTAGAGTTTTCCTTCTACGTACTCCAGTTCGTTGGCCTTATTAAAGACAGATTTATCGGTAACTGTTTCGATGAATCCGGTTTCCTGCAGGGTTCCGGGATCCAATGTCCAGATACGCTGGGTACCGTCGCTTTTAAAAATATGGACACCATCATTGGCCAGCCCCCAACCTTCATCACTCTCTCCGTATTCAAAACTTCCCAGTTTGCTCAGGGTTTTAGCGTCGAACATAAAACCCGTGCCGGACTGCCAGGTGAGCATGTAGATCGTATCATTGAGTATGGTTAACCCTTCTCCGAAGTACTGTTTATCCAGGTCGACCTTTGTTAGAACCGCACCCGTCTTATAGTCTACCTTTCGCAGGCTGCTCGTACCACGCCGTCCTGTGCTCTCATACAAGGTGTCTTTGAAGAACTCCAGGCCCTGGGTGAATGCTTTAGGATCATGTGGATAAGAATTCAGGATTTCATAGGTATACAAAGCGGGCCGTTCTTTAGCCAGTACGAGTATTTCTGTTTCCAGTATTGCTTTCTGACCCTCTGAAAATACATGGGCCTGAAGGTTTTTGGTTCCCAGGACAGGGTCGGATAAAGTGAGTTTCCCATCTGTGAGTGTTATCGGGTTGCCGTCCAGAAAATACACTACAGAATCCACCGGCAAATCAGCTCGATTCTTCAGCCGGACCCCGACGGACTCATCTTGTTGGATCTTTTTTTCCCCTTTCTCAATTTCGAGAGCGAAATTCCGCGATAGATCGCTTTCCCCACAGGAGAATAACAAACCTAAGATCGAAAACAGGGCACTAACTTTAATTTTATCCATATGACAAAATTACACATGTCCGGGGATTGTCACAAACCCAAAAAGAATGTATATTTGCGCGCGGCAAGTCCTACACGACCAGCTCCTGCAGAATCCCCCAGGGTGGGAACGCAGCAAGGGTATGCGGTCGTAGCGGTGCGATGTAGGTAGCTTGCCGTTTTTTTATGCCCTGAAGTCAGATCTTAACGCTTGAAGCCCGACGAAATCGAGGGCTTTTTTTATTACTTTGCAACCATGAAAGCACCTTCAGAAGTCGCACTTATCACAGGAGGCTCCTCAGGCATAGGAAGATGTATCGGTCAGCATTTGAAATCAGCAGGATACACCGTTTATGGTACGGCGCGGGACCCTCGAAATTATAAAGACTTTAAGGATTTTCCCCTTTTGAAACTGGATGTTCAGAAACCGGAGTCTGTACAGGAGGTAATCGCTGAACTCATTCAAAGGGAAGGGAGAATCGACATACTGATCAACAATGCCGGGATAGGTATTACCGGACCGATGGAAGAAACCCCGTATACTGAATCCCTGCACGCTTTTGAGACTAACCTGCACGGTCCCCTGCGCCTTATTAAGGAGGTCCTTCCGCACATGCGCAATCAACATTGTGGATTTATTTTAAATATCACATCCATCGCGGGCTATATGGGGTTGCCCTTTCGTGGAATATACTCTGCAACTAAAGGGGCATTGGAGTTGGTTACAGAGGCCTATCGGATGGAGCTCAGGCAATTTGGGATCCGGATGTGCAGTCTTGCGCCAGGAGACTATGCCACGAACATTACTTCAGGCCGCTACCATTCCCCAATCCGGGAGGATTCACCTTATGGCGAAGCCTATGGGAAGAGTCTTGAATTGATCAATCGCCACGTCGGCGAGGCGGAACCCCCGGATGCAGTAGGTCGAAAAGTCTTGCAGATCCTTAAAAAACCCAGGCCTTCAGTCCATTATACCGTAGGCAGCCCGTTACAGCGATTTTCTCTGACCCTTAAGCGATTGCTGCCCGACAAAATATACGAGCGTCTCTTGTTAAACCACTATAAGTTGTAATTTTGTGGGCGTATTTAAATCAGAATTACCTACCTAAAACCTGAAAACCATGAAATTTTTTATCGATACAGCTAATTTGGACCAGATTCGGGAGGCCGAGGAACTCGGGGTACTGGATGGAGTAACTACCAACCCTTCCTTAATGGCTAAAGAGGGTATTACCGGGAAAAATAATATACTCAAGCACTATGTCGATATCTGTACAATTACCCCGGGGGATGTTTCCGCGGAGGTCATTGGGACGACTTTTGATCAAATGGTCAGGGAAGGGGAGGAACTTGCAGAGTTACACGACCAAATCGTGGTAAAAGTGCCTATGATTCGGGATGGGGTCAAAGCCCTTCGTTATTTTTCTCAAAAGGGAATCCGAACAAATTGTACATTGATTTTTTCTCCGGGACAGGCGCTATTAGCTGCAAAAGCCGGAGCGACTTACGTTTCCCCATTTATAGGTCGTTTGGATGATATTTCTTCGGACGGCTTAAGCCTAATCGCAGAGATACGTGAGATTTACGACAACTATGCCTTTGAGACACAAATCCTGGCTGCTTCCGTCCGCCATGCCATGCATATTATTGGGTGTGCCAAGTTAGGAGCAGATGTTATGACCGGGCCGTTATCTTCCATTGAAAGCCTGCTCAAACACCCATTAACCGATATCGGACTAGAGAAGTTTCTGGCGGATTACAAAAAGGGCAATTCCTGACACTTCTTTAGAAGGTTACAAAAGACTCAAGTGCAAATAGGTCTTGCCAAAGTGCTGCAGTTCCTTAGTGCAAGTAATTTCCAGGGTATTTTTTTAGAAGGAAGTATTCAGATTCGCAAAGCCGTCGATTACCTTTCCGTCTTTGGCTACAATACTCTTGTAGGGATGGTAAACCACCAGGGTATGGGCAAAACTTTCAAAGTCCTCAGCCCAATACTGATTCTCAGGGTCGAGGGAATAGGTAGCCAACATAGATTTCCAACGTGGTTTTTCGGTCCGAAGACATATTCCCACGAAACGATAGTCCCGGTATTCCTCATTCAGTGAACGCACTTTTTTAGTAATATTTGCCAGGTGGTGCTGTTGGGGTCCTGACCAGAAATAAAACACAACCGGGTTTTTTCCGGCCAGATCTTTAAGACTTTGTTCACGGCCATCTGAACTTTCTACCATAAGGTCTGGAAGTTGATGGTTCGGACCCAAATTCCGAATGGCCTCACTTAAGGCCTGAATTTCCGCGAGGTGTCGGTTGTTTTCAGAACGATTTAGGAAGTCAGTCATAAAAACTTCCAGATTCTCTTCGGAATCATATTTCAGCAAATAGTCAAAGGCAACAGTTCGGAAAAGGTTGTCCCTGAGTTCGTCTGCGGTGACCAGGCTGTCGATAAGCTTGAGCTGATGCTGGTTAAAATGCAGTTGGTTCCTGGCCTCATCTTTGTTAACGGCACAGGCCTTTTTACAACTCATATACGCCAGGTTTCCGATATGGAATACCATAAAATCGTGATAGGGTTTCAGAAAGGTCAGACTTAAGTCATCATAGGAGACATCGCTCCTGTAATCATAAAAGTCTTTGGGCAACTCGTGAACTCCATCGGAGTCAGCCATCATTTTCCGGTGCCAGAACGGATACTTTTCTCTGTAATAATAATTTTTGTAGAGAATACTTGACAGAGCCGTATGATAGGCCCCTTCCGTAATCAGAAACTCATTGTTGAGCTCGTCGAGCTTTCTGACTTTATTGACTTTTAGAGAATCGAGTTTGGATCTGAATACGTCTGGTTCCATCGGCCCCAGCGTTTCGCGTATCAGGTTTTCCTCACCCTCAGATTCGAGAAAAAAATCGATCAGGAAATTATTGACCGCATCACCTGAACCCGAGAAGACCAGGGATTCATCAAAGGCTACTGTATTGAGGCGAATCTGCATACTATCGCCTTGTTCAAGGTATATGTACTGAAACTCAGGCCGGTGAAAAAAGTTATACAAGCCACTCTCAAGTGTATCAATGCGCAGCTCAAAACGATTCTGGGCATCAAGCCGGGCAGAATCGATGGGTTGCTCCCCCTTGTATAAGATCACATAGGGGTCGGTAGGATTTACAATTTCCCCGGAAATGGAAACGGGTTTGTCATCTTGCGATGGCTCCTGACAGCCCCATATTCCGAGAAGCAATAGTAAGAGTAAAAGTCTGATCATATAGTCTTACCGCATAGTTCACTAACAAAGCTAAAGAAAGCCGGATATGCCTCTTGTTAATAGGGAGTTAAATGTATCATAACAAGGACCCGGCGGGGATTTATTAAGATGGGTTTTAAACGCCATGCCCGTTATATTTTGTGTATTTTTGCAAAAATTTTAAAGAATCCCGTATGCTCTCGGTTTCCAATCTTTCTGTACAATTCGGTAAAAGAGTCCTATTTGATGAGGTCAATGTGACTTTTACCCCCGGCAATTGTTATGGCGTTATCGGTGCTAATGGTGCCGGTAAGTCTACCTTCTTAAAAATTCTTTCCGGCGCTGTAGATCCGACGTCCGGCCAGGTGAACCTCGAACCGGGAAAGCGTATGTCTGTGCTGGAACAGAACCACAACGCCTATGATGAGAACCCCGTTCTGGAAACTGTCATGATGGGCAATAAGCCCTTATTTGCCATCAAAACAGAAATGGATGCCCTCTATGCCGATTACGATGATTCCAATGCCGACCGGATTGGGGAGCTGCAAGTGGCCTTTGAGGAAATGAATGGTTGGAATGCCGAGAGCGATGCAGCCGCTTTGCTTTCGAATCTTGGGATTTCTGAAGACCTGCATTTCAGGCCCATGTCCGATCTGGATTCCAAATTAAAGGTTCGGGTATTACTGGCACAGGCCCTTTTTGGCAATCCGGATGTATTGGTCATGGATGAACCGACCAATGATCTCGATTATGAAACGATCAGTTGGCTCGAGAATTTCCTGGCGGATTATGAAAACCTGGTGATTGTCGTGTCCCACGACCGTCACTTTCTGGATGCTGTATGTACGCACGTGGCGGATATAGATTTTGGCAAAATCAATATGCACAGTGGGAACTACACCTTCTGGTATGAGAGCAGCCAACTCGCTGCACGGCAAAGGGCTCAGCAAAATCGCAAGGCTGAGGAAAAAGCAAAAGAATTACAGGAGTTTATTCAGCGGTTTAGCGCGAATGTGGCGAAGAGCAAGCAGGCGACATCCCGTAAAAAAATGCTCGCTAAGCTGAGTATTGAAGATATTAAACCTTCGAGTCGGCGGTATCCGGCTATTATTTTCGACCGGGAGCGGGAAGCCGGAGATCAGATTCTAAACGTTCAGGGGTTGGAAGCTCGCAGTGAAGAGGGCGACTGGTTGTTCCGAAAGGGAGAGCTGAACCTCAATCGAGGGGATAAAGTTGCACTCATTTCCCGGGATTCCCGGGCAACCACAGCTTTTTACGAAATCCTAGCAGGAAACAGGAAACCCGAAGGAGGTACGTTTTCCTGGGGGGTTACCACTTCGGTGTCTTACCTGCCATCTGACAATAGTCAATTCTTTGAAAATGATAATAATTTAGTAGACTGGTTACGGCAATGGGCCAAAACTCAAGAGGAGAAAGAGGAAGTCCATCTGCGGGGTTTTCTGGGAAAAATGTTATTTAGCGGGGAAGAGGCCCTGAAAAAGTGTTCAGTACTTTCCGGAGGGGAAAAAGTGAGATGCATGCTGAGCCGGATGATGTTGCAGCGGGCAAACGTACTGATGTTGGATGAACCCACGAACCACCTCGACCTGGAGAGTATCACGGCCTTTAACAACTCGTTAAAACAATTTAAAGGGACCGTTATTTTCACCACCCACGACCATCAGTTTGCTCAAACGGTTGCTAACCGGATCGTTGAACTCACGCCCACCCACACCCTGGATCGCTATCTGTCCTTTGACGACTATATGACAGATGCCGCCATAAAACAACAGCGTGAAAAACTATATCAAGTACCCGTGTAAAGGTCTATACTGATTTCAGAGGTAAAAACCCTATCTAAAGTTCACGCATTAAAATACTTACTGTTCCAAATGGCTGGATTGAAGTTCTTCCCCATGGCAAATCCGTAGTAAATGACAACAGCTGCAACGGATTTAAAAATAAAGAAGAAAATGATCCAGAACTCCGTACTACTGCCGGCTTTGGAGAATAAACCGTCAGGTACAACAGTCGTTAATAAGAAACTGGTGAGGACGATCAAAACCATCAGATTGACGATGTTTTTAAAAGGCCAGACGAGTATTTTTCGAAGGGGGTGCAGGTCGTCTCCCCATTTGTGTACCAGATAGAAATACTGGTTTCCCATAGGCACGAAAAGTAAGGGGTCATCCTTGTCCGCCAGTTTGAAGAGACGGGATGGCGCAACGATTTTCAGGCCTTTGAGCTCTGTCTGATGGTCCTCCTCAATTCGCGTGATTTCTTCTTTAGCTTCTTCCGGAAGTTCAGGTTTAAAATATTTCAAGTCCAGAAACCGGAGCCTGTAATCTATACAAATTTTTCGAATATGGTCCAGGTGGTAGATCCGGGAGGTATCCAGACTGTCAAAATCAAATTGGTTCGGCTCAACCGGTGCCTTCGGGGTAATACCATCTGCATCAGGTGACGAAAATTCGATGTCTACGCCTTTCAATAAATATGCAAGGGCAGCAGGGTCGGGTAAATCCCCCCTTTCGGCGCGCAGCTTCGCCTCGATATTGGTTTTTTCTAGCATTCTTTTTCTTTTAGCAACTTTTCAAAGTTACAGAATGATCTCCAACATGTCAACCAATGATCTCCAGGGATAAATATTAAAATAATGTTAAATTATTAAAGTAGCATAGTAGAGTTGCCGATGAATTCCACAAAAATGGTATTTTGTCGATGAAAACGAACCTTTCGTCGGTTCGCTTCTTAATTCACTGACCTAAGAGCTTGTACATGCGTTTTTCCCCAATACTGCTGCGGTGCGGCTTTATTTTACTGACTTGTTGCCTCCAGGCCCAGGAACCAAAGAGTAACGCTCTTGCCGACCAGGGGTATCAGAAGTTCTCTGAAGCCCTAATGCTTTCTCAACTTCAGGAATCGCTCAGGAATGCCGGCGATTTTACTGTATTCGCACCATCAGATGAGGCTTTTCAAAAGCTTGATGAGCACCTTCTTCTATTGCATCCGCGTAACATTGGGAAGTTAAGGACCCTAATATCCTATCATATTGTTGCAGGGGAATTCACAGCTTCCCGCATCCTGCGAGCTTTATGCCAGGGTGAGGGAGTGGCTGTATTCACTACAATTCAAGGAGGAGAGCTTATTGCAACCATGGAAGGTGTGGATATTGTCCTTACGGATTGCCGTGGCAATAAGTCGCGGATAGTGACGGCAGATACCACTTCTGAGAACCTGGTGCTCCATGAAATTGACAGGGTCATTCTGCCCGGAGCTCCCATACCCTGAATCTACCGTAATTCAGCTCTCAGTTCCTTTTCAAAGCTCTTCTGCAGCCGTTTCATGGCAGCATCTATCTGCTTATCCGTGAGGGTCTTTTTTGGGTCGAGTAGTGTAAAACTCACGGCATATGACTTTTTACCTGCCGGTAATTTATCTCCCTTATAAACGTCGAATAATTGAATTTCTTTGAGCAGGGACCGTTCTGCTTTAAAAGAGAGATCATACAATTGCTGATAACTCACCTGTTCATCCAACAAAAGTGCAAAGTCCCTCTTAACCTCAGGGAACTTTGAGATTTCCTGGTATTGGAATGTCGCTTTGGACGCCCGGTTGTAGAGTGCACTCCAATTTATATCCGCATATAATACCGGCTGTGATATATCAAATGCCTTCAAAATATCTGGGTTGACCACACCGAAAGAGGCTACAGAAACACCCTGATCACTTAGCTCTAACCCTTCTGAGAACCTGGAGTCGGCTACAGGGGTTTCCAGGCAATTCGCAAAGCCGACACGATCGAGCAATTGGCGGATTATACCCTTTAAATAAAAAAATCCAATCGTTTCCCCGGGACGGGTCCAATGGTCGCGGTTGGTCTGACCGGTAAGCAAAAGTGAAATCCTGGGATCCTCCACATAACCCTTTTTCCCCTGCCTGTACGTCTTTCCAAATTCGAAAAACCTGAGGTCGGGTTGTTTCCGGTTCAGGTTATGCGCAATGGCTTCGAGCCCACCAAAAAGCATTTCTGTTCTCAAGGCCGATAATTCCCTGCTCAGTGGGTTTAAAAGGGCTACTGCAGCCTTTGATTCCGGTGCCAGGAGCTCCTGGTAAGAAGGATTACTCAGACTATTGGAAAGGATCTCATAAAAACCGTTGTGAGAAAGTTGCCTGCCCATGCTTTCTTCCAGGACATGGGGCTCAAGGGAAGGTGGCGGGGTTATGGATGCATTGAGTTTTTCACTAAAACCCACGTTGTTGTAACCGTATACCCGAAGAATCTCTTCGATGACATCTACTTCGCGCTGAACGTCGACGCGATAAAACGGAATAATCAACCCAATGCCCGTTTCAGTGACGCTTCTCACCTGTATATCCAGGGAAGCCAGTATGGATTTGATGGTATCTCTTGGGATTTTATGACCAATTAAGGTGTCAATTTTTTCAAACCTGAGAAATACACTTTGGTTTTCCTTTTTATTGGGATAGAGATCTACGATATCCGAACTAATATTGCCTCCGGTGAGTTCTCGAATCAATATGGCGGCCCTGACCAGAGCGTATTCAACATTGTTGATGTCGACGCCCCTCTCAAAGCGAAATGATGCATCTGTGCTCAGTCCGTGCCTTTTGGCTGTTTTCCGGATCGATACAGGGTCGAAGTAGGCGCTTTCGAGAAAAATGGACTTGGTATCTTCGGTTACGCCCGTGTTGATCCCTCCGAAGATACCCGCTATGCACATGGGTTTTTCCCCATCACAGATCATTAGGTCTTCAGCGTCCAGCGTGTGTTCCACACCGTCAAGGGTCATGAATTTCCCCCCTGCTTTAGCCTTTTTTACTATAACTTTTCTGTCAAAAATACGGTCTGCGTCAAAGGCATGCAGCGGCTGGCCCAATTCGTGGAGCACGTAATTCGTGGCATCCACTACATTGTTGATCGGCTTTAATCCGATGGCTCTTAACCTGTTTTTCAACCAGTCCGGCGAAGGTTGGACAATCAGGTTCGTCAGGCTGATCCCGCAATACCTTGGAGCCAAATTATAATCCTCAACCGAAACGTCTATTCGCAAAGAGCGGTCGTCTATATTAAAGGTACTCACTGAGGGGGTCCGGACCTCGAGGTGGACTTTGCGTTGCCGCAGGCCTGCACGCAGGTCCCTCGCCACACCGTAATGACTCATGGCATCTGCCCGGTTTGGTGTCAGTCCTATCTCAAAGACTTCGTCCTTTTCAATGGGAAAAAGGGTTTCGCAGGGAGTTCCAACGGGGACGCTGGCGTCCAGTACCAGAATGCCGTCATGGCTCTCACCAAGGCCAAGCTCATCTTCGGCACAAATCATACCCTCGCTGACTTCTCCCCTTATTTTCCCCTTCTTAATCTTCCAGGGTTCGCCCTCGGCGTTGTAAAGGGTAGTGCCTACCGTGGCTACCGGCACTTTTTGCCCCACAGCAACATTAGGGGCCCCACAGACAATGGAGACTGGCTGGGAATCCCCAATAGCAACCGAGCAGACCTTGAGTCTGTCTGCGTTTGAATGTTTTTCACAGGTCAGTACTTCTCCGACTATGACACCCTCGAGACTTCCACGTACAGATTCGAAAGTATCTACACCTTCAACCTCCAAACCGAGGTCGGTAAGAAGTTCAGCAATATCCGCTGATTTCCAGTCAATTTCAATGAATTGTTTAAGCCAGTTATAGGAGATGTTCATGATGCCCTTTAAGCAGTCAAATATAAGATAATGTGTAAAGAATTCAACACAGAAGAAAGCATAAGTACTGAAAACAAAGAACCCCGGAGCAGGACTCCGGGATTCTAAATCGGATAATTCAAAACAGGGAATTAAATGATGGTGGACTTCCCCAATCCGATATTTTCTTTATTCAGTCCGCGATAGTCCTCTGCATCGGTAATCTGACTCGCGATAAAATGTCCGACATCATCTGTGCCATAGGTGCTTTTGGCCTTGAGATCAGGGGTTACAATTCCGTCCTTCAGGGAACGGTTTACCGCTTTGATTACAGCATTAGTCTCTTCTTTGAGGCCAAAATGGTCCAGGAGCATGGCCACGGAAAGAATTGCGGCAATGGGGTTGGCAATATTTTTTCCCGCCCCTTCCGGAAAAGATCCGTGGATGGGCTCAAACATGGCGTATTTTTCTCCTACCGAGGCCGAGGGCAACAAGCCTATGGACCCCCCGATTACACTCCCTTCGTCCGAAAGGATATCTCCAAACATATTCTCTGTCAGGATCACATCAAACTGGGAGGGGTTGAGTATAAGCTGCATAGCGGCATTATCCACAAAGAGATAATTCAGGGTTACCTCGGGATAGCTCTTACCGATTTTTGTAACAACACTACGCCATAGCCTGGAAGATTCGAGGACATTCGCCTTGTCGACAAGGGTCAACTTGTTTCTGCGACTTTTCGCAGCCTTAAACGCAAGGTGGGCTATCCGGCTGATCTCTTCCTCTGAATAAATACATAGGTCGGAGGCTGTTTTTCCATCCTCACTTCGGTTTTTCTCTCCAAAATAAATCCCACCCGTGAGTTCGCGGAAGATAACAAAATCTGTACCGCTGATGATTTCCTTGCGAAGGGGGGAATTTTTGATCAGGGTTGGAAAGACTTGTACAGGACGAATATTGCTGAAGAGTTCCAGTTCCTTGCGAAGCTTGAGCAGCCCCTGTTCCGGGCGTACTTTGGCCTCCGGGTTGTTGTCGTACTTCGGATCTCCAATAGCTCCAAAGAGAACGGCATCTGAACGCTTGCACAGGGCCAGGGTATCTTCAGGAAGGGGGTTTCCGCCCTGGTCCATGGCGATAGCCCCAACCGGCGCTTCTGCAAAAATAAACTGATGTCCAAAGGCATCCTCAACAGCCTGTAGGCACGATACAGCCTGGGCGATGACTTCCGGTCCGATTCCGTCTCCGGCTAACAATGCAATCTTTAGTTTCATGAAGTTACTTTTTCAATCTCAATGGCCGAGAGTTCCACAATTTGGTGGATATCCTCGTTGACTACTTCTTTTTTCCGATCTGCGAACTTGAGAAATTCCCCGTAAACAGCATCGAGTTGAACTTTTGTGAGTTCATATCCCAGTTTTTTCGCCCTGTAGGCCAAGGCAGCCCTTCCGCTGCGTGCCGTCAGGACAATAGATGACTCATTCACCCCGACATCTTCCGGGTTGATAATCTCGTATGTTTCGCGTTTTTTAATCACCCCGTCCTGGTGAATTCCGGAGCTGTGGGCAAACGCATTCGAACCTACAATGGCCTTATTGGGTTGCACCGGCATCCCCATTTTCTGTGAAACCATCTGACTGGTGCTGTAAAGCAACCTGGTGTTGATAGAGGTGTCCAGATCCAGGTAGGGGTGTTGCTTGAGTACCATTACCACTTCTTCCAGAGAGGTATTCCCTGCCCGTTCTCCAATTCCGTTTATGGTGCATTCAATTTGCCGCGCACCGTGGATTACCCCGGAAATAGAATTGGCCGTGGCCAGGCCCAGGTCGTTATGGCAATGGCAGGATAGAATGGCCTTTTCAATACCCCCAACATGATCCCGAAGGTATTTCATTTTGGCTCCATATTCTTCAGGCAGACAATACCCGGTCGTGTCCGGAATATTCAAAACGGTGGCACCTGCTTTGATAACCGCTTCACAAACCTCTGCGAGATAGGCGTTATCTGTTCTTCCGGCATCTTCTGCATAGAACTCGACATCCTCGACAAATCGCTTGGCATAACGCACGGCGGCAACCGCACGTTCCAAAACTTTCTCCCGGGTGGAGTTGAATTTATACCGAATGTGGGAATCCGAAGTGCCTATTCCTGTATGAATTCGTGGCCTTTTCGCCTTTTTTAAAGCCTCCGCGGCAACTTCAATATCTTTTTCAACGGCCCTGGTTAAACCACAGACCGTGGCATTATTGACAATTCGCGCAATTTCGGAAACCGATGTGAAATCTCCGGGGCTCGAAATCGGAAACCCCGCTTCTATGACATCAACGCCCAATTCATCCAGCCGGGCAGCTATCAGGAGTTTTTGCTCCGTATCCAGTTTACATCCGGGAACCTGCTCTCCGTCCCTCAGGGTGGTGTCAAATATTTGAACCTTCTCTGTACTCATCAGAATTGTGTACTTTTATTCATTATCACGAAAATAAAAGGACCCAATCGAAAGGATTGGGTTTCAGTTTTAGGTTTATGACGTTTAGGAGTAGTTACAAGCAAGTAAAACCCACATATACAGATAGATAAAAGGTATTTATTACGATGACAAGTACCCAGAAAGATACACTTTTTATCCTCATAAAGTCGCTTTCAAAATCGGAAAAACGACAGTTTAAGCTCTATGTTGGCCGTCTTGGGGTCAATGCGGATGCTAAGTTTCTGGCGCTCTTTAACTTGCTGGACAAAATGCGCCACTATGACGAGAAGACGATCCTGGAGAGTCAAATTGTCAAGAAATCCCAGCTCTCCAATCTCAAGGCGCATCTGTATAAACAAATCCTCATCAGCCTTCGCCTGAACCCGGGGAATCAGAATTTTCGCGTCCAATTGCGGGAACAACTCGATTTTGCTACCATACTCTACCATAAAGGTCTTTACAAGCAAAGCCTGAGATTACTCGATAAGGCCAAGAGCATCGCTATTGAAAAAGAAGAAAAAAATATCGCCTACGAAATAGTGGAGCTGGAAAAGGTGATTGAAACTCAATATATCACCCGCAGCCTGCCTGACCGGGCCGGGGAATTGTCAGCACAATCTGCATGGCTGTCCAGAATGAATACCATAACCGGGGAATTCTCTAATTTATCACTGGAGTTATACGGTATGATGCTTAAAATGGGGTATGTGCGCAATGATGAAGACCATCGGTTGGTCGCTGATTTTTTTGATTCGCATTTACCCGATTTCGAGTACCAAACCCTGGGTTTTCGGGAAAAACTATGGTTGTATCAGGCCCATCTGTGGTACAGTTTTTTAACTCAGGACTTTCTCTCCTGTTATAAATATGCCAGTAAATGGGTGGGATTGTTTTACGACGCTCCGGATATGATTAGTCTCAATCCGGTCTTCTTCCTCAAGGGCAATAATTATTTGCTCGAATCCCTTTTCTTTGTTAAATACAGTTCACAGTTCCGGGAAACCCTGGAGAAACTGGAACAAATTATTACCCAGAAAAGTTTTCCCAAAAACGACAACGTAGCCACGCTCTCGTTTCTTTACCTGAATGCCAATCGATTGAACCTCCACTTTATGGAGGGTACTTTTGCGAAAGGGCTTTATCTCACCCGTATAGTTGAATACGGTATTGAAAAGCACCGCGATCAACTGGACCGTCACCACGTCATGCTCTTTTATTACAAGTTGGCTTCCCTGTATTTTGGAGTAGGGGATAATAAAGAGTGTATCCGATATTTAAATAAAATAATCAACGGCAAGAATCTGAAAGTACGGGAAGATTTAATGTGTTTTGCCCGTGTGCTTTCCCTTGTGGCCCATTATGAAGCCGGGATGGATTATCATCTGGAGGTGCAGTTGAAAAGCACCTATAAGTTCCTTCTAAAAATGAATGAGCTTCACGCTGTACAAAGAGAAATGATCAAATTTCTGAGAAAGATGGGATCCATTTATCCACACGAGCTCAAAACGGCTTTCCGGGATCTCTATGACCGATTAAAGGTCTACGAGGACCATCCTTACGAAAAACGCGCCTTTCTTTATCTCGATATCCTGTCCTGGCTGGAGAGCCATTTAGAAGGCCGGCCGGTTGCAGATATCATTCGGGAAAAGGCGCTGAAGGTCAATCGATAACTACTTTTATTTATTGCACAGGTTCTTCGCAGGCTGCCCAGAGCACATCCTCAGGAGGTGGTGCGCTAATTTTAACAGGTGTTTTCTTTACCGGATGGATAAACTCGAGTTGGCGGGCGTGCAGGTGGATACTTCCATCGGGGTTCGATCTTGGGTATCCGTATTTGAGATCCCCTTTGATAGGACATCCAAGGGCCGCCAGTTGGGCGCGAATTTGATGATGCCTTCCCGTTTCAAGATTAATTTCCAGTAAGGCATACCTATCGAGTTGTTTCGCCAAATGATAGCTCAGTACCGCACGTTTCCTGGCCGGTGTTTCTTTGTCATGGGCATAGGATTTGTTCTGACCCGGATTTCGCTGGAGCCAGTGCGTAAGCGTACCGGAATTCGCGGGGGGTGGATTTTTTATCAGTGCCCAGTAGGTTTTTTCCACCTCCTTGGATTTAAAAAGGGCATTCATACGGGAAAGGGCTTTCGAAGTGCGGGCAAAAACCACGATTCCCGAAGTAGGCCGGTCCAGGCGGTGAATGACTCCTAAAAAGACTTCGCCCGGTTTGTTATACTTCTTCTTGATGTAGGCCTTAACGACCTCACTCAATGGGGTGTCTCCGGTCTTGTCCCCCTGTACGATATCCCCGGGTCGTTTGTTGACCACCAGCAGGTGGTTGTCCTGGTAAAGCACCTGGAGATTCTCTGGTGTGCTATGCGATGCAGGTTTCAATAGGCGATCTTTTTTGCGGTCCGTCCTGAGTTAACACCCCTGCCGCGTACGGGAAGAAACCGGGGATTAGTATTGCTCTGAATCGTTGGGAAAATCTTTATTCTTTACATCGCTTACGTACTGCCCTATAGCGACATTCATCTCCTCGTATAAATTCATATACCTTCTCAGAAACCGGGGGTTAAATTCATGCGTCATCCCGAGGAGGTCGTGAATGACAAGGACCTGCCCGTCTGCAGCGGCTCCCGCCCCGATACCAATAGTGGGAATACGAAGTGCTTTGGCAACTTTTTGAGTCAGTTCTGCCGGGATTTTTTCAAGTACCACAGCGAAGCATCCCAGTTTTTCAAGCATTAGGGCATCTTCCATGAGTTTTTTAGCTTCCTCTTCCTCCCGCGCACGGACGGTATAGGTTCCGAACTTATAGATGCTTTGAGGAGTCAACCCGAGATGTCCCATGACGGGAATACCCGCGTTCAAAATGCGTTTAACGGAGTCCTTGATCTCTATTCCCCCTTCGAGTTTAACAGCATGGGCTCCGCTTTCCTTCATAATCCGGATGGCTGATCTCAAAGCTTCTTTAGGGTCGCTTTGATAACTGCCAAAGGGTAAATCCACTACAACCAGAGCCCGCTGAACTGCCCGAATGACAGAACTCGCGTGGTAAATCATCTGATCCAGGGTTATCGGTAATGTCGTTTCGTGTCCGGCCATAGTATTGCTGGCGGAATCCCCTACCAAAATGGCATCTACCCCGGCATCATCGACAATTTTAGCCATGGAGTAGTCATATGCCGTGAGCATGGATATTTTTTCCCCTTCTTGTTTCATCTCAATCAGGGATTTAACGGTAATTCGTTTGTATTGCTTCTTTGCAGTGGACATGAGTGACTTGTTAGGGCGTCAAAGGTACATATTTTTGATTGCGGGTTGGTCCGAATCCCGCGGACGACTCCGGGGGAAGGTTCCTAAATTTAATGTACATTTAGAAAACCGGGAAAAATTATTGAAAAATGCGATTGACGCTTATCTGTTTGCTGGCTTTTGTCGGAGCCGTGGCCCAATCTCCTGAAGAGGATGCCATAAAAAAGACTATTGACGGTTTTTTCGAAGGCTTTCACAAGAGGGATACCGCCCAGATGCGCAGCGTACTCTGGAAGCAGGTGCATATGCAACGGGTTGGTTCAGACGCTGCGGGAAAGCCATTTATCAAAGATGAATCCGTCACCGATTTCCTCAATTCCATGGCTTCCCTGCCCGACACTTTGAAAATTGAGGAGCGCCTGCATTCCTACACCATACAGACCGATGGTGCCATGGCCCATGCCTGGACGCCCTACAGTTTTTTTGTTCAGGAAAAATTACACCACTGTGGTGTCAATTCATTTCAATTGTTTCACGATGGCACCGCCTGGAAAATAATATACATTATAGATACCCGACAGGTCGAGGCCTGCACGGAGGAGGGGAAAACTGGCTAACAATCGCTGAGGTTCACACCAACGGCCAAACCTCCCTGGGAAGTTTCCTTGTACTTCGCATTCATATCCTTTGCCGTTTCCCACATGGTCTGCACCACCTTGTCAAAAGGTACCTTGGCCATGGCCGGATCGGATTCCAACGCCAGTTCTGCGGCATTTATCGCCTTAATGGCACCCATAGAATTCCGTTCGATACAGGGAACCTGCACAAGGCCCGCGATCGGATCACAAGTAAGGCCCAGATGGTGTTCCATGGCGATCTCTGCAGCACAGAGTACCTGCTCGGGTGTCCCGCCTAAAAGCTCTGTGAGGGCACCCGCGGCCATGGCGGAAGAAACACCAATTTCGGCCTGACAGCCACCCATTGCGGCTGAAATTGTAGCACCCTTTTTAAAGAGGCTCCCAATTTCACCGGCCACAAGGAGAAACTGCCGTACCTCTTCTGCGCCCGCCTGGTGATTTTCGATGACCATGTAATACATCAGCACAGCCGGCACCACGCCGGCACTTCCATTGGTGGGAGCAGTCACAATACGGCCCAAAGCCGCATTTACCTCATTCACACTGATTGCAAAACAGCTGACCCACTTCAGGATCTGCCGAAATTTAACTTCTGTACTCCGTATAGTTTGCAACCACTGTTCTGTACTCGTGTAGGGAAGATCCCCTTTCAGGTTTTTATAGATTTCCGGTGCCCTCCGCCTCACCTGTAGCCCGCCGGGTAATTCTCCGGGGCGGTGGCAACCTTCAAAAATACTCTCGAGCATGGTCGCCCATATTCGGTCCAGGCCCTTATTGATTTCTTCAGGGGTTCGAATAGCGCATTCATTGGCCCAAACAACCTGCGAAATGGGTTGCCCAAGTTCCCTGCAATAGCTGAGCAGTTCCGATCCACTCTGCACGGGGTAGGGGAAGGTCTGAAAAACGACCGCCTTTTTACGGGCAGAAACTCTTTCTTTTTTGACGACAAACCCACCACCAATAGAATAAAACGTTTCCCGGTGCAGTCGTTTTTCCTCATCAAAAGCTTCAAAGGTGAGGGCGTTGGCATGGAAGGGCAGGAACTTTTTAAGAAAAATCAGATTTTCACTTTCTTCAAATCGAATGTCCCTGAGACCTCCCAACTTGAGTCGTTTGTTTTTTCGGATATCACCGATAACCCCGGCCACCTCATCTATGGGAACCCGCTCCGGGTCTGCCCCACTCAAACCCATAAGTATGGCGAGATCTGTGGCATGGCCTTTTCCCGTTAAAGACAGCGAACCGTAGACGAGTACTCTCACCCCGGTAACCCTGTCAAATTTCCCACTTCCCGTGAGCTCTTTTATAAAACGCTCGGCAGCCCGCCATGGGCCCAGGGTATGCGAACTCGAGGGACCGACCCCAATTTTCAGCATGTCGAAGACACTGATGCATTCCATTGATTAATATCAGGTTGTTATTTGGCTAAAGTACAACTCCACAGGCTGTCAATACGCCTTCGAAACTAAAATATTTCATGTCATATCCGGGAATTCTACAATTCGCATCACTCCAGGCGATGACAGTATGTCAGGTTTTAATCCTTGGCATATTGTTTGACCTTTTCTAGAGGAAATTAAAAATGAGAAGAGTTCATTTACAAGAACGAATATTAATATAAACACACATAGGATGAGTAAAATTATTGGAATAGATCTGGGGACTACGAATTCGTGCGTTGCCGTGATGGAAGGAAACGAGCCGGTTGTAATCCCAAATGCGGAAGGAAAAAGAACAACTCCATCAGTTATCGCTTTTGTTGAAGGTGGTGAAATAAAGGTGGGGGATCCTGCAAAAAGACAAGCGATTACCAACCCTGAAAAAACCGTGTACTCCATAAAACGGTTTATGGGAAATAAATATTCTGAGTCTTCCAAGGAGGCGAAACGTGTGCCTTATAATGTCGTTAAAGGGGACAACGATACCCCTCGGGTGGATATCGATGGGCGTCTCTACACACCACAGGAACTCTCTGCTATGATCCTTCAGAAAATGAAGAAAACCGCAGAGGATTATCTGGGGCAGACGGTAACGGGCGCCGTTATTACGGTACCTGCATATTTTAACGATTCACAACGTCAGGCGACGAAAGAAGCGGGTGAAATTGCAGGTCTTAAAGTAGAGCGCATCATCAATGAACCCACGGCGGCTGCATTGGCGTATGGCCTGGACAAAAAACACAAGGATCAGAAAATTGTAGTTTTTGATTTTGGAGGTGGAACCCATGATGTATCCATTCTCGAACTTGGAGACGGGGTTTTCGAAGTATTGGCGACGGATGGGGATACCCACCTGGGAGGAGATGATGTGGATGAAAGAATCATTGACTGGCTCTCTGAGGAATTCGAGAAAGAGGAAGGCATTGACCTCAGGAAGGATCCTATGGCACTTCAAAGATTACGGGAAGCGGCCGAAAAAGCGAAAATCGAATTATCGTCATCTACTCAGACGGAGATCAATTTGCCTTACGTAACGGCTACGGCTTCAGGACCCAAACACCTGGTGCGTACCCTGACCAGAGCTAAATTTGATCAACTGATTGCAGACCTCGTAAAACGAACTATTGAACCTTGCGAAGCTGCCTTAAAATCTGCAGGTCTTTCCAAGAGTGATATCGACGAGATTATCCTTGTGGGAGGTTCAACCCGTATCCCAGCCGTTCAGGAGGCTGTTGAAAAATTCTTTGGCAAGAAGCCTTCTAAAGGTGTTAACCCGGACGAAGTAGTAGCTATTGGAGCTGCCATTCAGGGTGGGGTACTGACAGGAGACGTAAAAGATGTTTTACTTCTCGATGTAACTCCGCTTTCCCTCGGAATTGAAACTATGGGTGGGGTAATGACCAAGCTTATCGAATCGAACACGACGATTCCGACCAAGAAATCCCAGGTGTTCTCAACAGCGGCGGACAATCAGCCCTCGGTTGAAATTCACGTCCTCCAGGGAGAGCGCTCGATGGCTGGGGACAACAAAACAATTGGACGTTTCCACCTCGATGGTATTCCGCCTGCACCCCGTGGAACCCCTCAGATCGAAGTGACCTTTGACATTGATGCCAACGGAATTATTAAAGTTTCTGCTACAGATAAAGCCACAAATAAAACTCAGGATATACGGATTGAAGCTTCTTCCGGGCTTACAGAGGAAGAAATTCAACGGATGAAGTCCGAGGCTGAGGCCAATGCTGAAGCCGATAAAGCGGCTAAGGAAACTGCGGATAAGCTCAATGAGGCGGACAGTATGATCTTTCAAACCGAGAAGCAACTCAGCGAATTTGGCGAGAAGCTCTCCGAAGACAAGAAAAAGCCAATTGAGCAGGCACTGGAAGTACTGAAGAAGGCTTATGAAGGAAAGAATCTTGAAGAGATTCAACCTGCACTTGACAGTATCAATGAGGCGTGGAAAGCGGCTTCAGAGGAAATGTACAAGGCTCAGGCTTCTGAACAACAGGCGGGGGCTTCTTCCAATGGAGAAGAAACGGCCGGCGAAGGTCCGAAAGAAGGAGATAATGTAGAGGATGTGGATTTTGAGGAAGTGAAATAGCCTTTGAAAAAGTCTGATGTTAAAAATGGGCGGGGTTTTCCGCCCATTTTTTTGTTTAGAACTCTTTTCGGATATCACAGCGATCCGCTACCTTTACGGGCATGAAGCAGTGCCTGAAAATGCTAATAACCCTTACCCTCGCAGGGCTTTCGCAATGGGTAGTGGCCCAGCCCGAGGTTTTTAATCGCGATGATTTTCAATTGCGGGGTCCTGTTAAAAGTTGTACAGTCCTCACGGACTATGGAGAGGAACGCTTTGAATTTGACCGGGAGGGGAAACTGCTAAAATCCCTTACGCGATACAGCGATACGGACTATGAAATCACCCATTACCGATACCGGGATTCTATTCTGACAGAACGCCGTGATGAGGTATACAGGGATGGCAACTTCGATAGTTCTACTTCTTTCGCACATTTTTATCAAATCGATACACTCAAAGCGCAGGGTGATCTTATTGAAAAGATTATATCCTACGATCAGAAAATCGCCGAACAAATCACCTATAAATACGATACCCTGGGGCGTATTGACAGGATCGTCCGTGTCCACGACGAGGGGATCGATGAAACTGAGATTTTGTTTAAGGGGTATAAAGGGGAGTCCACCTCCGAATATCTGTTGAACGGACAACTCATAAAGACTATCAGGACTTCCCAAAAAGAAGTTTCAGGTGCAAGCCATCAGGTAGAATTGCGGAAGGATTATTTTCAGGGCACCCCTCAAAAAGCTGTAGAAGAAATCAGGGATACATTAAACCGGCCTGTTGAAGTTTCCAATTACACATTTGAGCCTTCAAAGGAAGAATTTCAGATGGTAAACCAGCATAAATTTTCCTATAATGAAGCAGGTTTGATGTCTCGGGAATCAACAACTTACTATCGGGTGGAGTCCGGGAAACCCAAAGTGTACCGGGTGAGTGTAAAAGAGTTTATCTATCAGACAGACGGGCGAACTCCTGCGAACTGGATAAAGAAAATTGTAACCCCTCAAAATTCATATACCACTCGTAAAATTGACTATTATCAGCCCCTTGTGGAGCAGCAGGCTGATAGTCTTCCCAAACAATAAACCCGTTGTCTTTTCGGTAATTACCCTTTGGATCTCGTTTTTCAACAGCCTCGGATACCGGACAACAAACCCCCTTGCCTTGTGTTTTCTTTATGCGGTTATCAGCGCATTGACCAATGTATGCCCACCTGAAAATTCATTGATTTTCAAGCGGCGCCCAAAAAGCAGTTCCATTCGATCCCTCATACCCTCACGCATCTCGGGTGTTACAAATGGGTCCTTGTCTCCTAAAAAAAAGTCCACTTCGGTTTCCGCGGACAGGTGGGCGAAGTCCCGGGGACTGAGCTCTTCAGGCACCCTTCCCGCATAAAGCAACAACCTTTCACATTTTATTTTTCGCGCAGCAATCCACCGGCACAGAACAGACACGCCCTGTGAATAGCCCATAAGGACCAGAGATGGGGCCTTTTCGAGTTCTTCGATTCTCCACAGTTGGTCGAGCAGGTGCAGGAGGTTATCCATATAAAGGGCTGTGTTTTCGCGCGTCAGCCAGCTGGCACCGATATGGGTGTAGGTCTGATCCAGATAATACAAGGCAGGTGCTTGTGGGGCAATAATGTAATTCTCTTTGGGATCCAGGTGCTGAAAATGTCGTAAAAAGTACCTTGAAAGGTATCCGATTCCGTGAAAAACCACCCATACCCGTTTGGTGTCCGGGGTCCATGAATTAAGGGTTTCATACGGATAAGTAGTCTTAATGGTCAGGAATTTTTCTCGAGAGGGGATAGGGGGCTTCGACGACATGGTTTTTAAGGAATGATTACCTTTACAAAAATGACTAAAGCATGCAGGAATACAAAGAAAAAATCCTACAAGTCTGCAATTCCGTTCGTAAGAATACACTTATGGAGACGCTGGATATCGAGTATGTAGACGTAGGTGAAAATTTTCTGGTGGCCCGTATGCCGGTCGTCCCAAAAGTACATCAACCCGATGGTATTCTGCACGGGGGAGCAACTGTAGCTCTTGCAGAAAGCGTAGCCAGTGCGGCCTCCTTCGTTTTTCTCGATGCTGCAAAAGTCTCCGTCCGGGGTATTGAAATTGCAGCGAATCATGTAAAAAGTATCCGGGAAGGGTACGTGTACGCGACGGCGTCTCTCCTTCATAAAGGGCGGACCACTCAACTTTGGCAAATTCGCGTTGCCAACGAAGCTGACGAGTTAATTTCCATGTGCAAACTCACCACAATTGCCATCACCAAATAAGATAAAGCGCAAGGCTCTTTTTGGATTGCTGAGGGATCACTTTGGCAGAAATCTTCCTTTTGTCTTGTATAAAAAGCCCGGGGCTAAGCTGATAAGCGCTTTGCTTCAATCCGATAAGAGCCTGCACACCACTCTGGATTTTGAACGTCCCGGATTTGTGATGGCTCCTTTCGATCGGAACCAGGGCGATGCACCCCCGGTTTTCCTCAAACCCGACGCCTATTATCAGTGTAAGTACAAACCCGCAAAAGACCCAATCCGACTCAAAGATCCCGTTCCAAATCCCGTGGGACGGGAAATTCATTTAGAACTGGTAGCAGAGGCAAAAAAGAGCATCGGGTCAGATTCGCTTGAAAAGGTTGTTGTCAGCAGGAGGTTTTCCATCCCGTTGACTTCCGATCTGTTCAATACGGCCTACGGAATGATGCAGTCCTATCCCACTGCTTTTACCTATTTATTTCACCACCCCGGTGTGGGAACCTGGATGGGCGCAACCCCTGAATTGCTCCTGGATTCCTATAAAGGGCACGGGCAAACCCTCTCGCTCGCCGGAACCCGGGGTGCAGATCCCAATTTGAAGACATATGAATGGACCTCCAAGGAACTCCACGAGCAGGGAGTCGTTACCGATTTCATTGCAGACCAGATGCGGGCTCTGGAACTCGAGCCTCAGATCGGACCTCTGACCAACATTCAGGCGGGTAAGCTCTGGCATCTGGGTACGACAATAAAGGTGCCCCTGCCGTTGACCAAAGCGGGGAACTTATTAAATGCGCTTCACCCGACTCCGGCAGTTTGTGGCTTGCCAAGGGACAAGGCCCGGTGTTTTATCAAAGAAAACGAAAACTACAACCGGGAGTACTACACCGGGTACCTGGGAGAAATAGGGATTGAACGACAGGGAGGATTTACGGTCTATGTTAATTTGCGCTGTATCCAAATCCGCAATGGGAGGGCACACATTTATGTGGGTGGAGGGATCACGGCAGATTCAGATCCTCAGGCCGAATGGGAGGAAACCCAGGAAAAAAGTACTACTGTACTTTCCCTGCTCGAGAATTCCTGGAAACCCATTGGGTAAGACTCCCCGGCGACTTACTTTTGCAAAAGCTATGATGTATTCAAAGATTCCTCTTGCACATACCCTGGTATCACTGTGTAAAGCCCACGGAATAAGTCAGGTGGTGATCTCGCCGGGTTCCAGAAATGCCCCATTGATCCTGGCGTTCTCTGCCGATCCTTTCTTTGAATGCTTTAGTATCGTAGATGAGCGAAGTGCAGCCTTTTTTGCACTGGGACTCAGCCAGCGGAGTCAGACCCCTCCCGTTTTGGTTTGCACTTCCGGCAGTGCCCTCCTAAATTATTACCCGGCGGTAGCGGAAAGTTATTATAGCCACATCCCCATAATTGTCCTGTCGGCAGACCGCCCCGCCTACAAAATCGATATAGGAGACGGGCAAACTATCCGGCAGTTCGGCGTTTTTGGAAATCACATCGGCTACCAGGCCGCATTGTCGCAGGATCTCACGCATGCGACCGGGAGCATCCGCTGGGATAAGGAAGCGTCTCCTGACTCTTCCCAGACCCCGGAGGAACTGCAGCAGGGGCGGCAAGTAGCAAATGAAAATGAGATCACTAAGGCCTTTAACACGGCCATAGGGCTTCGGCTCCCGGTTCACCTCAATGCCCCTTTCGAGGAACCCCTTTACGGAATGCAGGATTTCCCTCCGGTGAATCCTTCTCCGGGGGAAATACGTATTCCTGAGTTCGAAGCTCCTGATTGGGAGCCCCTGAAGCGTGCCTGGGAAGCTACTCAGCGAAAGATGGTTCTCATTGGTGCGTTGGCGCCGGAAAGCATTCAATCGGACGTGCTGGAAATCCTTGGTTCGGATCCCTCGATTCTCGTATTTACCGAAACCACCTCCAACGTCCACCACCCTCAGTTTTTTGCCAGTATCGACAGTGTCCTGGCTCCCCTGGAATCTTCTGAAGAGGCTGACCTGTACTTTCAAAGACTCAGGCCTGACGTATTGTTAACCCTGGGTGGAATGATTGTTTCCAAAAAAATCAAACAGTTTTTAAGGCATTATTCCCCGAAAACACATTGGCATATCAGCCAACACGATGCACCCGATACGTTTTATGCGCTGAAAGGGCACATCAGAATGCCCGCCGATAATTTCCTGCGTAGTTTTCTTGCTGAAGTCCCTCAGGGCAGTTTGTCCTTTAAAGCCCCCTGGTTAAAAATGAAGCAGGTAATTGAAAAGGGGCAGCGGACCTACCTGGAAAAAATCGACTTTTCTGATTTTAAGGCCTTTGACCAGATCCTGAATTGCATTCCCCCCGGAATGCAGGTCCACCTGGCCAATAGCTCCACAGTGCGGTATTCCCAATTGTTTCCTATGGGTCCTGGGAATGCCGTATACTGCAACAGGGGGACCAGTGGTATTGAAGGGAGTACTTCAACGGCCGTTGGCGCTTCCTTAGCCTTGGAAGAACCCACTTTGCTGATTACCGGGGACCTCAGTTTTTTTTACGACATCAATGCCCTCTGGAATAATTATGTCCGGCCGGATTTTCGGATTATCGCAATCAACAATGGGGGAGGAGGTATTTTCAGGATCTTACCTGGCAAAAAGGAAGGAACTGATTTTGAAACTTTCTTTGAGACCGTACAGGATCGCTCCATACCCCAACTCTGTAAGGCTTTCGGCCTGGACTATCTGGGGGCTGAGACCGATCAGGAACTGGCTGCAGCCCTTCAAAAGTTTTATGAATCCTCAGATGCTCCGAAATTGCTGGAAGTAAAAACCCCCCGAAAGCTCAACGATACCGTTTTGCTGGGCTATTTTGATTTTCTATCTTGTCGCCTTCCAAACATCCTTTGACACACCAATACTATGAGTAAGAAAAAAGATGCCCTTATGGCGGAATACGCCGGGGATATATCAGAAAAGTTCTCCGAAACCCCCGATATGAAGTTTCTCAACAAAGTGGTCACCGGTTTGGGGCCGGCGATCTATAACCGGGATGCCTCTTTTGTCTCCGGTAGTGATGAGTCTGAACTGGAAACCGTCCGAACGAATTTCCTGATCAAAAAACTTGGGCTGGAGGATGGCCCGCACCTGATGTACGCTATCAAGGAAGTGATCCGGGAATACGGAACTTCTGAACGGAATAAGCATCGGGCCGTTGTCTATTACATCCTCGCGCGTCGTTTTAAAAAAGAAGACGCGTATAAATAAACATTCCCTGGACTTAAACTCCTGGGACACAACAGCTGGAACATTATGATTGAATTGGGGAAGTACAACACCCTTACCGTTTTAAGGGACACCCGGGTGGGCTTGTTTCTGGGAAGTGGGGAAGAGGCCGAAATCCTTTTGCCTCTCAAATATGTTCCCGGTTCAATCGAAATAGGGGATACCCTCGAAGTCTTTTGTTATCTGGACAGCGAGGAGCGACCCGTCGCTACAACCCTCACCCCGGGTATTCTCAGGGATACTTTTGCGGCCCTTAAAGTTTTGGAGGTAAACCAACACGGGGCTTTTATGGATTGGGGTCTGGAGAAAAACCTGCTTGTCCCATTCCGTGAGCAAACTGTTCAGATGAGGGAAGGGGCTGAGTATGTGGTCTATTGCTATTTAGACCCTAAATCCTCAAGATTGGTTGCTTCGGCCCGTCTCGATCGATTTTTAGACAATACTGAGCTGACTGTAACTGCAGGTCAGAAGGTGTCCCTTCTGGTTTATAAGGAAACCCCGCTTGGATATGGAGTTGTGGTGGAAAACCGGCATGAAGGCTTACTCTTCAGGGATCAGATTCATCGTAAAGTAGCCGTAGGGAGTGCCCTTACCGGTTATGTTAAAACCATTAGGCCGGATCAGAAACTGGATATTGTTCTGGAGCCCATCGGTTATCGAAAATTGGAGCCGGCGGCGGAGCGCATTTACGAAGAGCTCCTGGCCTCCGGGGGTACATTGCCCCTGCACGATAAATCGGATCCCCAAAAAATTCAGGAACGGTTGCAGATGAGCAAGAAGGTTTTCAAAAAGGGAATTGGGATATTGTATCGGGAGCGTAAAATTGAAATACGCCCTGGTGGAATTTACCTTACCGAAGCTGAGAACCGTTCATAGAGGACAGAGCGTGAAGCGCCCTTTTGCGGGGGTTGAGAATGCTTGATTCCCTTTTGTGGAATCGCAGCATTTTAGTTACCTTCGCCCTAAAGACTAAAAAGTCCCCGGATATGCCATTCATAGAGGAAAGTGATCTGCTGGAGTTGCATAAAGACATCGATAAAGCTCAGATCATCAATGAGCGTCTTCTCGATCAGATCAAACATAAAAATCAGGAATTAAAGCGAAAGGGAATCCAGCGGAATATTTTCGCGGCAGTCACAGTGTTGTTCCTGATCGCAGCTTTGGCTGTAACTTCCTTTAGCATGGGGCTCAGTTCCGGGCCAAAGGCCAGAGACATGGCAGGAGTATGGGACAGTATTGATGCGATGGATCGCAGGATGAGTAGTCTTCGCAAACAAAATGAAGAGCTGAGCCTGGTTCGTGAATTCTACCTGGCCAAGGAGTTTCTTGAAAAAGAAAAAATTTATTCGGTACAGGTCAAGGCATTTGTGGATAAGAACTTTAACCTTGCCCCCGAAGCTCTGACTAATACGATCCTTGTAAAAAACAATCCCTTTTACGGCTATTCCCTGGGGAATTTCGAGACCCTGGAAGAAGCGCGCAACTTTAAGAATGAATTGGTGAATATGGGCTTTACTGACGCCTTTGTCGCCTCGTATCAGGATGGGAAACGCATTGCAATCGAAGAATAGGCCAAACCCCAAATCTTGACAAAATTAAGTGCCTGGGTCCACGCAGCCCGTTTAAGAACCCTTCCTCTTTCTCTTTCTGGAATTCTAGCCGGTACGGCCCTTGCATTGGGTTCGGGATATTCCGACGGGTGGTTGTTTTTACTCATGCTCGCGACCACAATAGGCTATCAGGTCACCTCAAATTTCGCCAATGACTATGGCGACGGTGTAAAGGGTACAGACAATGAATTCAGGATCGGACCCCAGCGCGCCATGCAGAGTGGTGCCCTTTCCGCTTCGGATCTTCGCCGGGGTATATGGCTGAGTTCAACAGCCAGCGCTGCGCTTACTTTGGGAACACTCCTGTATGCTTTTGGAACGGAGTCCCTGGGGTATTTACTGCTCTTCCTACTGCTGGGAAGTACGGCCATTTGGGCTTCTATAAAATATACCATCGGGTCAGATGCCTATGGATACAGAGGCCTGGGCGACATCTTCGTATTTCTATTTTTTGGATTGCTGAGTGTACTGGGTTCCTACTTCCTGTTTACCCATAGCCTTGCTTTAGAGTGTTTTCTTCCCGCCATTGCCATAGGGGCCCTGAGTACAGGTGTTCTGAACCTCAATAACCTCCGGGACCGTGAATCAGACAACCGATCTGGCAAGCGAACCCTGGTAGTTCAGATGGGGTACGCCAATGGGGTGCGCTATCATATAGCACTTTGCCTGCTGGCTTTTCTGGCAATTCTTTACTATGTACTGATTCAGGATCAACCTTTATTTTTTTTACCATGCCTGATCCCCTTTCTATTCATAGGAATACACCTTAGAACGGTAACCCGTATAACAGATCCGGCATCCCTTGATCCCGAATTGAAGAAGTTGGCATTGAGTACATTTGCTATTGGGCTGCTGCTACTGGCAGTGAATTATTATTTTTCGTAGTTTTAACGCTGTAACCGCTAAACCATAGTCATTTTGGATGAACCTATCAAAATACTTATAGTTGAAGACAACGTAATTATCGCCGATGACATGCAATCCATGCTCGAGGAAATCGGCTATGAAATTGTCGACAACGTCATCGTTTACGAACAAGCGGTGGAAGTGCTTAAAAACAATCGGGTGGATCTGGTATTGATCGATATCATCCTGGCCTCGGATAAAACCGGAATAGATCTCGGTAAGCATATACGGGAGTCCTATGACATCCCTTTTATTTTCGTCACTTCGAATTCGGACCGGGCCACTGTTGAAAATGCCAAGACCGTACAGCCTAACGGATACCTTGTAAAGCCTTTCGAACAACAGGATTTGTATACCTCTATTGAAATTGCACTTTCCAACTTTGAACCGGGAAAAAAGTCTAAAGCGGCTGAAGCCGCAGATCATGTAGCCGGTGAAGGATTCACTTCAAACTCCGTCCTGAAGGATTCGATTTTTGTAAAAAAACAACATCTGTACTACCGGATTTACTTTGACGATATCCGGTTTATCAAAGCGGACAATGTGTACCTGGAGGTCAACACCAAGGATAAAAAATTTCTGGTGCGCTCACCCTTAAAGAATTATCTGGAGAAGCTACCCCAGAACAAATTCTACAGGGCGCATAAATCATACATCGTAAATGTGGACCATATCGACGGGATCAATACCAGGGATATTCTGATCAATGGTACGCTTATTCCTATTTCCAAGGACTTTAAGGAGTTTATTATCTCCGCCATGAATTCCTAGTCCCGAGTTTCTGTCTATTGAATATTTGGAAGGGCTTTCCGCCGCTTCCGCCGCCTGTAGGGTTCGCAAGACTTTGCACAGATTTCCCGCACTACTGCATACTGATCGTTTGTAAACCTTTACAACTCTCAATACGTCCGGGATAAAGTCGCATTTTTCCAGGCTTGCCAATGGGCTAAAAGTGCATAAAAGGGGTTCAGACCACACAAACTCGCTACTTCACAACAATAAATTGGCCTGTATGAACGACGAGCCTATATTCGTCTCAGGATTAAAGGATAAATTTTCATTTTTCATTTTCATATAGTGTTCTCGTGAAAGAGTCTTGTCAAACGGCAAGGCTCTTTCTGATTTCAGACCTTCATGAAATGCACAATTTCCGTCTTCACCACAAAAATCTGTTACTTCACAACAATAAATTGGCCTGAGTGAACAACGGGCCTATATTCGTCTCAGGATTAAAGGATAAATTTTCATTTTTCATTTTCATATAGTGTTCTCGTGAAAGAGTCTTGTCAAACGGCAAGGCTCTTTCTGATTTCAGACCGTTTTTAAATGATGACTGTCTTAGGGAGTACTGATGACTAACTTACGCAGTACTGCTGTGTTTTTGGTAAAATGCCATTGACGTGGGTTGTATTGGGGACTTTTAAAAGGAATAATAATCATAGAATCCCCGTTTCACAACAAGAATTCAGGCCTACACAACAAAACAGTCGTGCAGGTGCTTCAAAATTCTATTTTTGAAAAGTCTTTAGTTAAGATCCCAAATCTTACATGTAGATGAAGAGGCTGTGTACTTGTGTACATGGCCTTTTCTTTTTTTCAAGACCGCCTGACAAACTCCTTTTTGTCAATCCCCACAGAATGATTGTAATTGACAACAAAAGAAGGAGATTTCCGTTAGATAAAGGTAATTTTGAATAACTGAGATGCGACAGCCCCCTTTTATCTTATGACTGTTGCGAGGCGGATTTATGAAAAAATCACTGATCATTTTATGTTTTCTGGCAGCCCTTGTATTCCCGGCACCTGGAATAGGGCAGGACTTCGCCATGCCGGGGGAATCGTTTTTGCAGACCTATAGTGAGAAAGAAACAGCAGAGGAGAAGCTTTCATATTTTTACCAGACCAGCGATCGGTACACTTTTCATTCTGCCTACGATTGGCTGGATCGTATAAATGCCGACCTGAGTTCAGCTATTCAACAGCAGGATTCTGCCGCCATTCGCACCTATCACCTGATTCGTGCCCAGCTGTATTACGATCTCGGAAACTATAAACGCGCTGCCTCCCTGAGCCAGGAGCTTTATCCCGAGCTTGAATCCATGGATACACTCAGCCTCCGGAGGCTGCTGAACCTGATGGATGAGAATTACGGTAAGCTCAGGCAGTTCGATAAACAAATCGAGATCCGCGAGCGCAAACGCCAATTTGGGATCTCAGAAGACGTCAGTTTTTACGATATCTATTCCAATCTGGGCCTGCATCGGAAGGCGATGGAACAATATATCGAAGAGGTAAAGAAGACCGTAGATTCCTCGGATTTTTATCAACAGGCCGTCTACAACAATCAGATCGGTCAATTCCTGCTCAGTGAAAAGTCCTCGGCTACGGCCATGACTTATTTCAAGAAGGCACAGGGGTATATTGTCGTTTTTGTAAATGACATCAACCAGGTGCGCACGCGGGAGGAAATTGATAACGCAAGCCTTTTGAAGGCCGTGGTTGAGGGAAATATTGGAAAAGCCCACATCCTTCAGAACGAACAGGAGGAAGCCCTGCCTTATCTGGAAAACAGCCTTGGGGTCCTCAGTTCTTTATCTTCCGAGGCATACAAGGATGAAAAGGCCATAAATATTCTGGCCCTGGCTTCAGCCTATCTGGACCTGGGGAATTACCGGAAAGCAAGGCAATACCTGACGGGTGATTTCGATACTTCTCAACCGGAATTGCAGATACGCCGAAACAGGATGCTTGCCGATTATTACAGAGCCACGGGGGACTCCGGGAGGGAGGCGGTGTATTTGAAAAACGCCATGCGCCTGCAGGATTCCATCAATGCCCTTGAGGCTTTTAACCAAAAGGAGCGACTGGTCACTATTGTAGCGAGTGAAGAACTCGAAAAAGAAAAATTAAAGAATAAGGAGCAGGAGCTAATGCTCGCCCAGGGTCGCGAAGTTATGGAGGCCCAGGATATGCGGATTAACCTGGTATTTATCTCCCTGGTTTTCACCCTCCTTGGTTTTGCCGGTTTGGTGTATGCCTATCTGAAGAGTATTAAGAATCAGCGCCTGATTGCCGAACAAAAGCGGATTATCGAAAATTCGCTGGTAGAAAAGGACTCCCTCCTCAAGGAGATTCACCACCGGGTAAAGAACAACCTGCAAATGGTCTCCAGCCTGCTGAGTTTACAAACCAAGAATACGCGGAGTAAAGCCGCCATTGAAGCCTTGGAGGAAGGTAAAACCCGGGTTAAGGCTATGGCGCTGATCCATCAGAAACTCTATCAGAACGACGACCTCTCGGTCATCGAAATGCAGGGGTATATCGAAAGCCTGATCAACAGTATTCAATCCGTTTATAGAAAAGGGGGCCATAGTATCAACATCACCATTGACGCTGAAGGTGTCGAATTGGATATTGACAGGGCCATACCTATAGGTTTGATTCTCAATGAACTCGTATCAAACTCCTTTAAGTATGCCTTTCCGGAGGACTTTGAAAACGGAAGAATATATATTCATATTCAAAACACTAAAGAAGGCGGGTTTTTCGAATATACGGACAACGGGGTCGGACTTCCCGAGGATTCCGAGAGCCGGTCGGAAAACTCCATGGGAATCCGCCTGATCAAAAGACTGGTCAACCAGCTGCAGTCCACTCTTAACATCGATAAAACAGCCGAAGGGGTTCGTTTTTGGTTCAATTTTAAATAAATTTGGGAGAAACCAAAACTCCCATGAAAATTTCCTTCCTCGGGCACGCTGCCCTCGACATCCAAACAGATACGCACAGGATTCTTGTAGACCCTTTTATAACGGGCAATGAACTGGCCGCCGGAAAGGTGGATATAAAGGCCCTGAATCCGGATGTTATATTGCTGACCCATGCCCATCAGGATCACGTTTTGGACGTGGAGGCCATTGCCGGCAGGACTCAGGCGCCCATTATCAGCAATTACGAGATAGTGACGTATTATCAGAATAAGGGATTTGAGGGTCATCCCATGAACCATGGAGGGGCCCGGGATTTTGACTTTGGCTGGTTAAAATATGTCAATGCCGTGCACACTTCTTCGTTTGCCGACGGGACTTATGGGGGGCAACCCGGTGGTTTTTTGTTAAAATCCGGGGGGAAGATGATTTATATCGCAGGGGATACCGCCCTGCACGCAGATATGAAACTCATTCCGCTCTACGGAAAATTGGATTTAGCCATTCTGCCTATTGGTGATAATTTTACGATGGGTGTATCGGATGCGCTACTGGCAGCTGGCTTTGTGGACTGCGACCGGGTGATGGGGGTGCACTACAATACCTTCGGCTATATCACCATTGATACTGATACGGCAATTAAAACTTTTCAGGAGGGGGGAAAAACACTCCTGTTGCCAGAAATTGGAGAGGCTCTCACGCTTTAGACCACCTTGCTCCGCAAGACCAGTTTGTGAAGTAACCCGGGAAAAAACCGTTTCATGAATACTCCTGACACCTCTTTTCCCCCGATATACACTTCCATTTTGCGTTTTTCGATGGCTTTGAGCATTTTCTGGGCAAAACGACCCGGATCCATCCCCCCGGCCGTGGCCTGATCCTGACGGGTCTGGGCCGACCCATCTCCCGTAAGCGCGTTCCTTGCAACGTCCGTGTTGACAAAACCGGGACAGACCAAGGTCACGGCAATATTATCCTTCTGGTGCTCCATTCGAAGGACGTCAAAAAAACCGTGCAGGGCGTGTTTGGCACCACAGTACCCCGAGCGCCATGGGGATCCGAATTTCCCCATCAGGCTTGTCACAACTACAAAATGCCCGTTTTGCGCCCCGATAAAGTGGGGGAGCAATGCTTTGGAGAGGGCTACCGTTCCCAAATAATTTACCTGAATCAGTCTTTCATAGACCTCCATATCTGTATCTGTAATCAGGGACCGCTGACTAATACCCGCATTGTTTACCAGAATATCGATGCCGTCAAAAAAACCGAGTGCCTCCCGTACACATTCCCCTAAAGATCCCAGATTACCCAGATCCATGGGAAGTATGCGAGCGCGGTCAGGATCTGGCAAAGCTCTTTGAACCTCTCTTAGCCGGGCTGTATTTCTTCCCGAGAGGATGAGTCGGGCTCCTTTTTCACCCGCCAAAATCGCCAGGGATTTTCCAATACCCGAAGAGGCCCCGGTAATCCATATTACCTTATTCTTTACTTCCATGGCTATCCGATGTTTCGGATGGAAAATATACGTAAATTTGAGGGCCTGTATGAAAGCATCCTTCTTAAAATACACCCTCGACTTCAAGCGACCGGGAGGAACTTCCCGGGGTGTACTCACCCAAAAAGACACCTATTTCATTGTATTGGAAGATCAGGATCGATTTGGAATTGGGGAAGCCGGACTTTTTAGGGGGCTGAGCTCGGATGATGTACCGGATTATGAAATACAACTCGAACAAGCCTGCCGGGCTTTGGAATCCGGGGAGCCCGAACCGTGGGCTGCATTTATTTCATACCCCAGCATAGTATTTGCCATGGAGCAGGCACTTCGGTCCGTAGCGTCCCCCAATCCGTTTATCCTTTTTGAAGAAGCTCCCTTTATCAAAGGGGAGCCCCTGCCGATCAATGGCCTTATCTGGATGGGCGATCTCAGTTTTATGAAACAGCAGGTGACCGCAAAGCTGGAAGAAGGTTTTACCTGCCTGAAGTTAAAGATCGGGGCACTGGATTTTCAGGAGGAACTCGAAATGCTGAAGGAAATTCGTCGTGAATTCAGTGTGGGGGACCTCGAAATCCGGGTGGATGCCAATGGAGCTTTCCCGGCTGAATTAGCCCTGGAGCGGTTAAAACGGCTTGCAGAGTTTGAGTTGCATTCTATAGAACAGCCCATCCGTGCCGGGCAAACCGATCAAATGGCGGAACTCTGTGACAGGACGCCCCTGCCCATTGCTTTGGATGAAGAGTTGATTGGATGTTTGAAGACAGAATCCAAATCGGGATTACTGAAGGCCATCCGCCCACAATACATTATCCTTAAACCCAGTTTGGTGGGGGGGTATTCGGGCAGCGAAGAATGGATTCAACTCGCTGAAAAGCATAATTGCGGGTGGTGGGTGACCAGTGCGCTGGAGAGTAACATCGGCCTCAATGCCATAGCCCAGTGGACCTCAACCTTGGGTGCAGACATGCCGCAGGGGTTGGGAACGGGCAGTTTATTCACAAATAATTTCGACAGTCCCCTGCAGGTCCGAAATGGCAGCCTGCTATACCATACGGGGAGGTCATGGGATATTCAAAAGATCTATAAATTATGTACATAGAACAGGGGTACAGGGGAGACCTGGGGCTTTGGAAATACCTCGTATTACCCACTGGGTTTATCGCCTTTATGGTATTGAATTACGTTGCCACTGTAAACTCCCCGGTTAGTGTGGAAGATATGATGGCCGATTTGATTGCGCAGGTTGGCAGGAATACTGTCCTTATCATGGTATTGTTGCCCCTGGCATTGGGGCTGTTCGTGGTCCTGGGGTGGACGAAACTGGTGCATCCACAGTCTATCCGTTCCCTGACCACAGCCCGGGAAAAGATAGACTGGAACAGGATCCTTTATGCCTTTACCCTCTGGGGCGCGCTAACCATAGGCCTTACCCTGCTGGACTATTTTTCGTCTCCCGAAAGCTATGTCCTGAATTTGAACTGGCCTGCCTTTCTTAAACTGGCCGCAGTTGCCATTCTGCTCATTCCCCTCCAGACCAGTTTTGAAGAATACCTCTTCCGCGGGCATATGATGCAGGGACTGGGGATTATTTTTAGGAACCGTTGGGTACCCCTGCTGGTGACCTCGGCGATTTTTGGGTTGGCACATATGGCCAACCCGGAGGTGGAAAAGCTAGGCCCGGGCATCATGGTATTTTACATAGGCACAGGGCTTTTTTTTGGAATCATTACCTTGATGGATGAAGGGATGGAACTCGCCCTGGGCTTTCATGCCGCCAATAATTTAGTGACTGCACTTTTGGTTACGGCAGACTGGACCGCCTTCCAAACGGATTCTATTCTCAAGGATGTCTCAGAGCCCGGACTGAGTTGGGACGCTTATATTCCTATTTTTATAATCTTTCCCCTCCTGTTGTATTTTTTTGGCAGGAAGTACGGCTGGACGAATTGGAAGGAGCGCCTGACCGGCAGGGTCTTGTCCCGGGAAGAAGCACTTAAACATTTAAAAAAAGATACATCATGGTAACGGAATTCAATACTGCATTTTCCTTTAATGGCCTGCCCATAGCCTATGCCGATTTGAGTGAGGTGGCCTATAGCCTGGTGAAGGAAGGTGATTCCTATGAAAGGGAGATCGGCGATTTTTTACTGGATTGGATTTCGGAGTCTGAAAACATTCTGCAAAGGACTTCGGGTTCCACCGGATCCCCCAAAGAGATATACTTATCTAAAAAGGCCATGGTGAAAAGCGCATTGCTCACCGGGGGTTTTCTGGATCTGGGTGAAGGAACACGGGCTCTTTTGTGCTTGCCTCTAAGCAGTATTGCCGGAAAAATGATGGTGGTTCGCGCTTTAACGCTCGGATGGCAGTTGACCGTTGTGGCCCCGGAACGGACTCCGCTGTGGTCGGTGACAGGGGATTTCGATTTTGCAGCCATGGTGCCTATGCAACTGCAGGCATCCCTGAAAGAAATCGACCGTATAGGGAAGGTTCTTGTAGGTGGGGCCCCGGTTTCCAAAGAACTGCGGGAAGCGCTTGTTGGAAAAAATACGATCGTCTATGAAAGCTACGGTATGAGTGAAACCGCAAGTCATATCGCTTTACGACAACTCAATCCCCCCGAAAATGAGGATGCCCCCGGGGAGGTGCCTGCGTTTCAGGCCCTGCCCGGAATAACGCTTGAGCAGGATAAAAACGACTGCCTGGTGGTTCACGTTCCATTTCTTTCCAAAGAGCCCATTCAAACGAACGATCTGGTTTCTATGCAAGATGCCCAGAGCTTTTACTGGCTGGGGAGGGCGGACAATATTGTAAATTCGGGAGGGGTGAAACTGGTACCCGAACTCCTGGAGACCCGCCTAGAGCCTATTCTTCAGAGACGATTTTTCCTCACAGGGATTCCGGATGCAGAGTTGGGGGAAAAACTGGTCTTAGTCGCTGAGGGAAGTCCTGATGAGGGACTTTTGGCAAAGGTTCAGGATTCCAGTGCACTGGAGAAGTTCGAAGTGCCCAAAGCAGTATATTTTCTGGAAGCCTTCAAGGAGGGGAAATCCGGTAAAATCCAGCGGGCTGAAATCATAGAGGAATTGTTTAACGGTGAATAGATGATGAAAAATATATTAGTTGTAATTGCCCTGTTCTGGTGTCTTTTGGGGATTTCTCAGAGTGTACTGCCCGAAGTACAACGCGCAAAGGTCGTTGATGAACTCCTGAAAGAACGCCTGGATTCCCTTTTACCGGTACTGATGGACCGCGCGGGTATTGATATGTGGGTACTCATCTCCAGAGAGTACAATGAGGATCCTGTGCTGAGGACCATGCTGCCGGCCACCTGGCTCAATGCGCGAAGGAGGACCATTCTCCTGTTTTACAGGGATGCCTCCGAAGGGACAATCGATAAACTGGCCGTAGCGCGTTACAATATTGGCGAAAGCATAGTATCCGCATGGGACAAAGAGCAGGAACCTGACCAGTGGAACCGTTTGATGGACCTGATCTCAGAGCGGAATCCCACTAAAATTGCTCTGAACTACTCCCGGGATCACAATATAGCGGATGGTTTGGATAAAACGGATTACGATTTATTTATGGAATATCTTCCCTCCAAATATCGATCCAGGGTCGTCTCGGCTGAGGATCTTGCCGTGTCCTGGATTGAAACTCGGACGGAAAGGGAAATGGTCCTGATGTCTCATTTGGTCAATATTACCCACAATATTATCGCAGAGGCCTTTTCCACCAGTGTTATCACCCCGGGGGTTACAACGACTTCTGAAGTGGAGTGGTGGATGCGGGAAAAAGTTACTTCTATGGGTCTTGAAACCTGGTTTCATCCAACGGTGGATATACAACGCAGTGCCGATCGGTTGGAGGGACAT